>VFSW01000242.1_pt1 | contig 76193 bp, 75 predicted proteins | sample 5358111 | NCBI WGS metagenome assembly VFSW01 (sample SAMN11554181, study PRJNA540505) | mine drainage metagenome | isolation source: sediment from site ElyBrook_90M | place: USA: Ely Copper Mine, Vershire, VT | collected 2017
GGTCGACACCGGAGTCGACCTCGAGGCGGTCGCGCGCGCCGCGCGCGACGCGCCGCTTCAGGGGTTGGTGATTGCCGACGGCGCGTCGAACGCCCTCGTCGTCGTGGCTCGGGACCGACCCGTCGGCGCCGTCGACCTGGCCCGCGCCTTGGGCGGGCGGCAGCGCACGGCCGGCCTCGACGAGCTCGCGGGACGGGCTCTGCGCGCTGTCTAGACGCCTCTGGGCAGCAGCCAGTCAGCGACCAGCTGCGGGGCACGGTCGGCCCACTCCTCGGCCGTGATGGCGTAGCGACCGTGGTCCTCCCACGCGCCGTCGATCTCGAGGTAGCGCTCCGCGATCCCCTCGAAGCGAAGGTCGAGCTTCTCCACCACTCGTCGCGACGCTCGATTACGGGGAATGATGTTGATCTCGATCCGGTGGAGGCGGAGCGTCTCAAAAGCGTACTGGAGCACGACCACGACCGACTCGGGCATCAGGCCCTGGCCGGCGACGGCCTCGTCGATCCAGTAGCCGACGAAGGCCGACTGGAGCGGTCCGCGTTGAATCGACGAGAGGGTGAGCTCGCCGACGAACCGGCCCTCGTAGAAGATGCCGAATCCGTACCCGCTGCCCAGCTGGCGTTCGCGCTCACGCAGGGCGCATCGATTCTCGAAACTGCGCCGGTCCTCGGCGAGGTGCGTCGCGTGGGCCGACCTCGGCTCCCACATCACGAGCCAGTCGTGACAACGCGTGCGCACCTCCGACCAACCGTCGTAGTCGGACTCGGTCAACGTGCGCAGCACGACGCGGCGACCGTGCAGACTCACCGGCGAGTAGATCGCCCCGCGCGCCGTCACCCTGGCCACCTCACCCCTCCATCGTGGCAGGTTCCCGCGACCCGGTGGATCACTGACGCAGCTCCGCCGCGACCCCGTCCAGGATGTCGCTCTCGGAGCTCAGCAGTGCGTCGGCCCCTAGCCTCGCCATGACCGCGTCGAGCACCATCAGGCCGGCGACCAGCACGTCCTCGCGCCCCGCCACCATGCCGGCGTGCGCCAACCGCACCTCGGGTGACTCCGGGGCCAGTCGATCGCGCCACGCCTGCACGGTCGACCGGGCGATCTGGTGGTGGTGGACGATCGATCGGTCGTAGACGTTCAGACCGAGATCGAGTTGCACGAGGGTCGCCACCGTACCGGCCAACCCGACGAGGCGGACGTCCCCCGCCAACGCCGCCCAGATGGGATCGCGGTCGAAGACCGCGGCGATCGCGCCGTCAATCATGGCCTGGGCGCTGGCGCGTCGATCAGGCGTCACGGGGCCCCGTCCGAGGTAGCGCTCCGACACCCGAACGCACCCCAACTGCATCGACGCAGCGTGCAAGACCCCCTGGAAGCGAGCGGCGAGCTCGGTGCTGCCGCCGCCGACGTCGACGATGACCGTCGTACGGGGGTCGTGCGGTAGATCCGACGTCGCACCCTCGTAGGAGTAGGCGGCCTCCTCGTCGCCGCCCAGCACCCGTACCTCGAGGGCGGTGTGCCGGCGGGCGCGTTCGACGAAGGCGTCCCGATTGGCCGCGTCGCGTACCGCCGACGTCGCGACCACCATCCCCCGTCGCACCCCGTGGCGGTCCATCGTCGCGCGGAACTCGTCGAGGACGGCCACGGTGCGACCGATCGCCTCGTCGGTCAGTCGTCCGGTCGCGTCAACGCCTGCGCTCAGCCGGGTGATCCGCATCTCTCGCGCCAGGGCGAACCCGGACCCGTCGTCGACCAGCAGTCGCGTCGAGTTCGACCCGCAGTCGACGACGGCGATCGGCTCAGTCACGGACCGCCACGCGGCGCGTCTCGGGCAGCTCCACCGAGGCGGCCACGAGCGCGCCCACCGGATCGTCGGCCCCGGCGAGGTGGTTGGCCAGGTGCGCGTGGAGGCACTTGACGCCCACTCGCGTCCCACCGACCCCACCGCTGGGGGCGACGACCTCGACCTGGACGATCGACTCGTCCCGGCGCCGAGCGTGCTCGGCGTGCGCCGCGGCGAGCACGGCCGGATCGACCATCGCTTCGAAGCGGTGGACCCCGCCCTCACTCTCGAGACGGCTCACGGCGTCGCGGAGCTCGCGGTCGACCAGCCAGAAGAGCGTCGGCATCGGCGTTCCGTCACGCAGGTGCGGCTCGTTCTCGATGACGACCGGACGCCCGTCGGTGCGGCGCACGACGACGGCGCATCGCCCGGCCAGCGTACGACCGATCAACGTCTCCACCGCCGCCAGATCGTCGGGCGATGCGTCGCGAAACGTGCTCAACGCCAGAACTCGAGCGTGTGCTCTAGCCGGCCGACGAAGCCCCGCCACCCGCTGGTCGAAGCGTGGGGGGCCTTCGCGGTGGACGTGGCGGCGATGGCCGACGACGGTGAGACGAGTGGTTGGTAACCGGGATCGCCGCTGCCCGGGCTGGAGCTGGCCGACGTCCCCGGCAACACCTGGATCAGGCTCTGGCCCGGGCTCACCAGCTGGTAGAGCTGGCGCGCGAGCAGCGCCGCCTGCGCCTTCGACGACGCCGTACGCTGTCGGAGCTGCAACGCTCGCTGGTCACCCTGGACGACGGCGATCTGACGAGACGTCGCGGACAGCTGACCCTGTTGGTGCAGGAGCGTCCCGATCGGGAACCACGCGACCAACATCGCCACCGCCGTCGCGATTGAGAGGGGGTACAGCCACCGTACCCGCCCACTCGTCGCAATGTTATGACTGGTTGACACCTATCGCCCCCGACAATGACGACGCCCCGGGGAACCGGGCCTGGTCCCCCAGTTGCTCTTCGAGCCTCAGGAGTTGATTGTACTTCGCTACACGGTCAGAACGTGCCGGGGCGCCGGTCTTTATCTGACCGGCATTCGTGGCGACCGCGACGTCGGCGATGGTGACGTCCTCGGTCTCCCCCGACCGGTGCGAGATGACGGTCGAGTACGCCGCCCGATGCGCCAGGGCGACCGTGTCGAGGGTCTCGGAGAGGGTGCCGATCTGGTTCAACTTGATCAGGATCGAGTTGGCGACACCCTGGTCGATGCCTCGCTGCAGCAGCGTCCGGTTCGTTACGAAGATGTCGTCGCCCACGAGTTGGATACGACGTCCCAACTTGGCGGTCAGCGCGGCCCACCCGTCCCAGTCCTCTTCGGCCATGCCGTCTTCGAGCGAGACGATCGGGTAGCGGTCGCAGAGGTCGGCCCAGTAGTCGACGAGCTCCAGGCTCGACAGGACTCGTCCCTCGCCGTCGAGGTGGTAGGCGCCATCGCGCCAGAGCTCGGACGTCGCCGGATCGAGGGCGATGGCCACGTCCAGCCCCGGGGTGCGACCGGTCGACTCGATCGCCTCGACGAGCATCCGCACGGCACTCTCGTTGTCGGGCAGGTTCGGCGCGAAGCCGCCTTCGTCGCCGACGGCCGTGGCCAGGCCCCGCTTGGCCAGCAGTCCCTTCAGCGCGTGATAGGTCTGCGCGCCCCACTGCAGGGCCTCGGCGAACGTCGCGGCTCCGACCGGCATGACCATGAACTCCTGGAAGTCGACCGAGTTGTCGGCGTGCACCCCGCCGTTGAGGACGTTCATCATCGGCACGGGCAGAACGTGCGCATTGACACCGCCGACGTACTGGTAGAGGGGCAAGTCGCACTCCGCCGCGGCGGCCTTGGCGACGGCGAGGGAGACTGCGAGGATGGCGTTGGCGCCGAGTCGGGCCTTGTTGTCGGTGCCGTCGAGGTCGATCATGGCCTGGTCGACGCCGCGCTGCTCGACGGCCTCGTAGCCCTCCAATGCGTCGTGAATCTCACCGTTGACGTACCCGACGGCGGTCCCGACACCCTTGCCGCCCCACGCGTCACCGCCGTCGCGCAGTTCGACCGCCTCGTGGATTCCCGTCGACGCGCCCGACGGGGCCGCCGCCCGCCCGACCACGCCCGACTGGAGTAGTACCTCCGCTTCGACCGTGGGGTTACCCCTCGAGTCCAGGATTTGGCGACCCCGTACGACTTCGATCGCGCTCATCGCGACTCCTTCCATTCGTAGTCAACGCTACTGCCCGTCCAACTCACCACCGATTGGGGATTCGAGGTCCCGGATCTGCTCGGCCAGGCGCAGGGCGCGTCCCCGCAGCACCCCTTCGAGGTCGACGCCTGATCCGTAGGCGTCGCGGGCCAGCGCCTCGAGGGCGTCGCCCCAACGCACGTCGACGTCGGACGCCGTCGCGTCCGAGTCGGCCGCCGCGACGTCGCCTTCGACGCGAGGGACGCCGACCGAGTCGGCCTTGCGCAACAAGTTGGCGTAGAGGGCGAGGGCGGGCAGCTGCCACGTCACGCCGTCGACCACGGAGTCGCGCCCCTTCTCGGCCCGCTTCAGCACCTCCCAGCGGGTCGCCACGTCGTCCGCACCCGACACGGACGCGCCGGCGAAGACGTGGGGATGGCGAGCGATCAGCTTCGTGCGAGCCGAGTCGGCGATCGTCGCCAACGTGAACCGACCGAGCTCGTCGCCGAGCTCGGCGTGAAACACGACCTGGAACAGGACGTCGCCGAGCTCCTCTTGGACGTGCGCGACGACGTCGGGCGGCGGACTCGGCTCGGCGCGCACCAGACGCTCCAGCGCGTCGATCGCCTCGTACGACTCCTCGAGCAGGTGTCGCGTCAGCGAGCCGTGGGTCTGCTCCTGGTCCCACGGGCACGATCGACGCAGGGTGTGCGCCAAGGCGACCAGATCGTCGATCGCCGCACCCGCGGTGCGAACCTCCTCGATCCAGAGCGAGGTCAGGTGATCGGCCGCAAAGCCCGCCAGGTCGCGGGCCGGGCGCTCCTCGATCACCTGGTCGCCGAGGCCGAGGTGGTGCAGGACGGTGACCGGCGTCGTCGGGTCCAGCCGGTCGGCCACCGCCGCCAGCACCGGGGACGAGTAGGCCTGCAGGACGAGGAGCGGTCCGGGACCCCTCAAGGGTCCGGCGTCGCCCAGGGCGTCGGCGATTCGCAGCCCCGCGGCCATCGGGTCGCGCCCCACCGCGGCGCACGCCAGGTCGATCACCGAGACCGCCGGCTCGCAGATCACCCGGACGTCGCAGTCGGCGAGCAGTTCGACCGTCCGCTCGGCGACGACCGGCGAGCCGGGCACCACGTAGATCACCTCGGAGCCGGATTCACGCGCGAGGCGTACGAGGTCGTCAGCGATACGTCGATAGAGCTCGTCGAACGACGTCGCGGTCTCGTACCAGCCGTCGTAGCTCGCCACCGCGTCGAGCGCGTCTGCGGCGGGGTGGTGACGGGTGCGCAGCCGCACGACCGGCGACTCGGTGATGAGCCGCCACGCACGCGCCGTCACCAGTTCCCGGTCGCCTGGTCCGAGTCCCACCACCCGGACCGTCGGCGTGCTCACTGATAGGTCAACGGGCTTGGAGCGGTCAGCGTGGACGAACCGGACACGTCCGAGGTCGACGGCAGGGCCGGCGCGAAGACCGACAGCCCGCTCGCCCCCAGGCCCCATCGTCCGAAGGCGGGATCGACGGCGACGGCGGCGTGGTCGAGGATCGTGTTCTTGAATGTGTTGGCCGAGCTCGCGTTGAGTGCCCGCACGTCATTGAGCACCATGGTCTCCGCCGTCGAGAACGGCGTGGTCGTGCGCTTGGTGGCCGCGACGTAGAGCCCGTACACCGTTCCGTTCTGATTGCTCGACAGCGGCGTCTTCGGGAACGTGTCCAGCGAACTCGTGCCGACGTCGGCTCGTACGCCCGCGTAGTAGGGCGACGTCGGGCTGTAACAGCCGTAGGCGCCGCCACGAGCGGCCGAGGCGTCGACCGAGAACTTCTTGGCCAGCTCCGCGACGGTCATGCCGCTCGTCTGGGCTGCGGCGAAGGCGCTGATCGACGACGTCGGCACGAGGGCGATGCTCACGCAGATGGTGTCGAAGTCCGAGCGGTGCGAATCGTAGTAGGCCCGCAGCGACGCCGTGGTCAGCGGAATCGTCGAGTTCAGCCTGCTAACGAGGTAGAGCGACTCCGCTTGGGCGACCACTTGGGCACTGCGCATGGCCGCCGGCATGGCCGCGAGCGCTTGGGCCGCGGTGCCGGGACAGTTGAGCGAGTTGGCGGCGGCGGCCTGGGTCATCTCGAGCTCCAGCGAGGACTGCGCCTTGGCCAGGTCAGCCCCGGGGTGGTAGTGGAGCTGGCCGCGGACGTACTGATCGATCGCCAGTCCCTGGATCCGCAGGTTGGACCACGCCGCGGCGCCCGACTCCGCCATCGTCGAGGTACCGCCGCCGGAGCCGTAACTCGCCGGCGCGATCGCCGTCAGGTAGCACTGGAGGGTCGGCGATGCGGTGATCGCGCTGAGTTCGGCGCGCAACTCCTGGCTCGAGACCGTGACGCCGTTGACGCTGACGCCCGAGGAGACGCTCGAACGGCCCACGAGCACGGCGACGACGAGGGCGATGACGAAGAAGGCGGCAATCCGACGCACCCTGACAGCCTACCGACTGGTCACTCCCCCGACGAAGTCGAGGCGGTCTCCCGTACGAGGTCACGCAGGGCGACCGGCGTGGTCAAGGCCGGCGACGTCTCGACGCGTACCTCCCGGGTCGTCTCGTCGTAGGCCCGTGAGCCGTGTCGGCGACGAAGTCGCATCTGCTGGCTGAGCGAGAGTGCGAGCGGTCCGAACCGCACGACCGGCTTGGACCGCACGCCGACTTTGACCGGCAACACGGCCAGCTGGGTGACCCCGACCTCGAGGCAGGCCAGGCGCAGGTCGGCGAGCTCGAGCAGACCCTCGGTCGCCCGCGGCAGGGGTCCGTACCGGTCGGCCCACTCGTCGCGGAGATCGGCGAGCGCCGCCGCGTCGGACACCGTCGCCAGACGCCGATAGGCCTCCAGACGAGCGTCGTCGGCCTCGACGTAGTCCTTGGGGAGGTGGGCTTCGCCGGGCACGTCGAGGACGACCGTGACGACGTCGGACGCCACGATTCCCTTCGCCTCGGCCACCGCTTCGGCCACCAGCTGGACGTACAGGTCGTACCCGACGGCGGCCACCGGACCCGACTGGTCGTGGCCGAGCAGGTTCCCGGCCCCGCGGATCTCGAGGTCACGCATCGCAATCTTGAAGCCGCTGCCCAGCGCCGTGTTGTCGCCGATGGTGCGCAGCCGCTCGAACGCGGTCTCGGAGAGCGCCTGGCCCGCGCTGTGAAAGAGGTAGGCGTAGGCGCGCTGACCCGATCGACCGACGCGGCCGCGCAGCTGGTGCAGCTGCCCGAGACCGAGGCGTTCGGCCCGGTCGACGATCAACGTGTTGACCGAAGGGAGGTCGATCCCGGACTCCACGATCGTCGTACAGACGAGGACGTCGTAGCGACGCTCCCAGAAGTCGACCATGATCCGCTCGAGCGTCCCCTCGTCCAACTGGCCGTGGGCCACGGCGATGCGCGCATCTGGCACCAGCCGTCCCAGTCGTCGCGCGACCTCGTCGATGTCATAGACGCGGTTGTGGACGAAGAAGACCTGACCTTCGCGAAGCAGTTCGCGCCGCACCGCCTCGATCACCGCGGCCTCGTCGTATTCGCCGACGTGGGTGAGGATCGGCCGTCGGTCGGCCGGCGGCGTGGTGACCATGGAGAGGTCTCGGATGCCCGTGAAGGCCATCTCGAGGGTTCGCGGGATGGGACTCGCCGACAGCGTCAGGACGTCGACGCCGACCGATCGGGCCTTGATGGCCTCCTTGTGGGACACCCCGAACCGCTGCTCCTCGTCGACGACGAGCAGACCCAGGTTCTTGAACCGGACGCCCTCGGCCAGCAGGCGGTGGGTGCCGATCACGACGTCGACCGTTCCGTCCTCGAGACCCTGGAGCGTGGCGCGGGCGTCGGCGTCCTCGACGAATCGGCTGAGCATCGCCACGCGCACCGGGAACCCGGCGAAGCGTTCACTGAAGGTGGCGAGGTGCTGGCTCGCCAGCAGGGTCGTCGGCACCAGCACGGCGGCCTGGCGGTTGTCCTGTACCGCCTTGAAGACGGCCCGTACGGCGATCTCCGTCTTGCCGAAGCCCACGTCGGCGCACACGAGGCGGTCCATCGGCCGTTCGCTCTCCATGTCGGCCTTCACGTCGGTGATGGCCTGGGCCTGGTCGGCGGTGAGCGTGTACGGGAAGAGCGACTCCATCTCGTGCTGCCACGCGGTGTCGGGCGAGAAGGCGTGGCCGACCGCGACCGAGCGTTGCCGGTAGAGGTCGACGAGCTCTTGGGCCACGAGATAGGCGGCGGCTCGCGCCGTCGCTCGGGTCCGCTGCCATTCGGCACCGCCCATCCGCGAAAGGGTCGGTGAGTCGCCGCCGGTGTACGGCGTGAGGACGTCGATCTGCTCGGTTGGCCAGTAGCTACGACCATCCTTGAACTCGAGGACGAGGTAGTCGCGCACCGTACCGTTGATCACGCGGGTCGTCGTGCCCGAGAACCGAGCGACGCCGTGGTGGCGGTGGACCACGTAGCTCCCCACCGCGAGGTCGTCAAAGAAGCCGTCGACCGTTCTCGACCGGGTGCGCGCCGCCCGGTGCACGCTTCGCCGCCCGGTCAGGTCCGTCTCGCTCCACACGACGACGTCGGGGTCGTCCATGGCGAAGCCCGCCGGCAGAACGCTGTGCAGGACGCTCAGGCGCACGTCGAGGACGCGAGCCGGGTCCGTCGTGACGTCCAGCCCCTCGGCGCGCAACTGGTCGGCCATCCGCTCGACGGCGGCCGGATTGGCGGTGAGCACGACCCCCCGGCGCCGCGACGACCAGGTTCGCACGTGCGCGGCGATCCGGCCGGGATCGCCCTGCACGACCGGCGGTGAGCTCACCAGGGGTTCCCCCCCACTGGGCGACGGTCCGAAGTCGACGTGCGGCCGCGCCATCAGGGTCCGCCAGTCCTCGTGCAGCAGTGGCACGTCCACTGAGGCGCGCCAGGTCGCGGCCACGATGTCCGTGAGCTCGCGCTCCTCGTCGAGGAGCTCGCCGAGGCGGTGGGCGACGCGGTCGGGCTCGACCACGAACACCGACGCCTCACCAAGCTCATCGAGCAACGTCCGCCGATCCTCGACGAAGAGTGGCATCCACCCCTCCATCCCGTCGAAGTGCAGACCCGCCGCGATGCGGTCGAAGACCGAGCGGCCCCACGGCGCCTCCGTGATCAGTCGCTCCGCTGTCGCCCGGGCGCGTGGACCGGGTGACCACTCGCGCGCGGTGACGAGCTGCGCGGACTCGGCGTCGGCCAGGGACCGCTGGCTCGCGACGTCGAACGTGGTCAACCGCTCGACCTCGTCGCCGAAGAAGTCGAGGCGCAGGGGTTGCTCGGCGTGGGGCGACCACAGGTCGACGATCCCACCGCGCACCGCGAACTCACCACGGTGCTCGACGATCGACTCGCGCCGATAGCCCAACGCGACCAGCCCTACGAGGAGGTCGTCGCGATCGCGCGTCTCGCCGCGAGCGATCACCAGTGGCACGGGCGCCGGCTCAGGGGCGAGGATCTGCGCGAGGGCGCGCACCGGAGCGACGACGACCCGGGGGCGATCGGGTTGCGCCAGTCGCCACCGCACGATGCTGCGCGTCGCCATCACCGAGTTGTCGGGACTCACCCGCTCCAGCGGGTGGATGTCCCACGCCGGCCACAGCACGACCGGGGTGTCGTCGCCGTACAACGCCACCAGCGCGTCGTGCAACAGCTCGGCCTCGTTCGACGTGGCGACCGCGACGACGGTCAGCGGTACCGTGCTGGCGTGGGCCGCGACGGCGAGCGGCGTGGTGTAGCCACTCGGGGTCAGCGTCCCGGCCAACAGCGCTTCGTTGACTCGAGGCGCGACGAGGTCAAGTACGCGACGCAGGCCGACTGGCGCCATCACGATCCGTTGACGCGACGTTGTGCCTCGTCGAATCCTTCGTCCAGCAGCAGCTCGATCGCGTCGGCCGCGCGCTCGACGTCGGCCGCGAGGGCGGCGCGCCCGGCCCCCGTGGGGCGGCGCAAGACCCACTCCGAACCCTGCTCCTTGCGCGCCGGTTTTCCGATCCCGATGCGCAGCCGACAGAAGTCCGACGAGCCGAGGGCCTGGGCGATCGACCGCAGACCGTTGTGACCGGCGAGGCCCCCGCCGCACTTGAGCCGTAGACGGCCGGGCTCGAGGTCGAGTTCGTCGTGCACGACGACGAGTCGGGTGAGGTCGCTCAACGAGGTCCGACGCAGCAGCGGCGGCAGCGCGGCACCCGACTCGTTCATGAACGTCGACGGCACGGCGAGCATCACCGGTCCGTTCGGCGTCGCCACCGAGGCCGTCTGGGCGCGTTGGCGACGCTCCGCCGTCAGTCGGACGCCCCGTCGCGTCGCGACCAGCCGCACGGCGTCGCCGCCCACGTTGTGGCGGCTCCCGGCGTACTCGTCGCCGGGGTTCGCCAGTCCGACCACGAGCCAGGCACTGGGGCTGCCGTGGCGCGTCGCCTCCGACGAGCGCCGCAGCGTCACGGGACTACTCCGTCACGACGGCGCCGGCCTTGGCTGTCCTACCGGGGTGGGGCGCGACGACGGCGACCGCCGGGTCACCGACGGGCACGACCCCGTCCGGGAGCGCCACGTCGGCGATGCGGATGGTCCCGCCGACCCGCAACTCCGAGATGTCGACGTCCAGGTGCGTGGGTATCCGGTCCGGACGGGTTCGAACCTCGAGGCTGAACAGCTGCTGGTCGACCTCCCAGTCGGCGTGGCGGACCTCGACGGCGTCGCCGACGATACGCAACGCCACCTCCGCGACGACCGGTTTGGTGGGGTCCACGATCTGGAAGTCGACGTGCGCGACGGTGCCGCGCACCGGATGACGCTGGATCTCACGCGCCATCACCGTGAACTGGCGCCCGTCGGCGTCCAGCTGGATCAGCGTGTTGAGGCCCTGGTCGCCCGATACCGCGGTGCGGAAGGCCTTGGCGTCGACCGAGACCGCCAGGGGCTCGGACCCGACGCCGTAGACGACGCCCGGGATCGAGCCGGCCGAGCGCAGTCGACGCGACTGGCGCGTACCCGGCACCCGACTCGTGGACGCGTTCAACGTGACCTGCGACATGAGAACTCCTTACCGATTGCGGGGCCCGAGAGGGGGCGCCACACAGGTGGACAAGCCTAGTGCCTCCGCCGCCCGCCGAGGAACGGCGCTACAGCAGGTTCTCGCCACCGAAGATGTCCGAGACCGACGAATCCTCGAAAATCGCGGAAATGGCGTTGGCGACGATGGTGGCCACCGAGAGCACCTCGAGCTTCTCGAACCAACGGTCCGGCCCCAACGGCAGGGTGTCGGTGACGATGACCCGGCTGACCGGCGCGTTGAACAGGCGCTCCACCGCCGGAGGAGAGAAGACGGCGTGGGTCGCCATCACCCATATCTCCTCGGCGCCGTGCGACTTGAGCAGGTCGCAGGCAGCCACGATCGTGCCGGCGGTGTCGATCATGTCGTCGATGAGCACGCAGTGGCGTCCCCGGACGTCGCCGACGATGTGGCGAGCCTCGGCCACGTTGGCCAGACCGCGGGGCCTGGTCTTGTGGACCAGCGCGAGGTCGCAGCCGAGGTGCTGGGCGTAGCGTTCGGCGACCTTGACCCGTCCGGCGTCGGGGGCGACCACCACGATCTCGTGCGGATTGGCGTGAGCCTTGAGGTAGCCCTCGAGCACCGGAGCGGCGACCAGGTGGTCGACCGGTATGTCGAAGAAGCCCTGGATCTGCCCGGAGTGGAAGTCGACGGAGAGCACGCGATGGGCGCCCGCGGTCTGCAGCATGTCGGCGATCAGCTTCGCCGTGATCGGCTCACGGCCCGCCGACTTGCGGTCCTGGCGGGCGTAGCCGTAGTTCGGGATGACGGCGGTGATGCTCTTGGCCGACGCCCGCTTCGCGGCGTCGATCATGATGAGCTGCTCCATCACCGCGTCGTTGACCGGCGAGGAGTGGGTCTGGATGATGAACACGTGCGCGCCGCGGATCGACTCGTCGAACCGACAGTGGATCTCCCCGTTCGCGAACTCGCGCACGTTGGCCTCGGTCAGGTCGACGCCGAGCCGGTCGGCGATGTCCTTGGCGAGCGCGGGGTGGCACCGCCCGGTGACGATGACCAGGCGACGCTTCGCGAGGGATTCCACGGCGCCAGCGTACAAGGTCGCGCCCGACCGGTCAGGCAGGAAGGTGCGAACCCGGCCCCACGACGGCCCCGGGAGCGACCTCGGTTCCCGGGGCGAGGACGCTGAACGATCCGACGACGGCCCCGGCCCCGACGACGGCCCGCTCACCCTCGATAGTGCCGAGGCGTGCGTCCGCCCCCACCCGACAGTCGAGCAGGTGGGCGTTGGGCCCGATCGACGCACCCGCGCCCACGACGCAGTGGCCTCGCAGCACGGTGCCGGGCAGCAGCGAGACCCCGTCGCCGAGTTCGACGTCCGGATCGATGTAGGTGGTGGCGGGGTCCCAGATGGTCACGCCGCGCCGCAGCCACTCCCCGGCCACTCGAGCCCGGACCACGGCCTCCGCCGCCGCGAGCTGCGCCCGGTCGTTCACGCCGAACGCCTCGCCCGCGTCGTCGAGCGCCACCGCGTAGGTCGCGTGGCCGGCCTCGTGCAAGACGGCCACCAGGTCGGTCAGGTAGTACTCCTGCTGGGCGTTCTGACGGTCAACCCGACGCAGACCGGGACCGAGCAGGTTCGATCGCACGACCATGATCGCCGTGTTGACCTCGAGAATCGCCCGCTCGGATTGCGTGGCGTCACGCTCTTCGACGATCCGGGCGACCGAACCGTCCTTGGCCCGGACGATTCGGCCGTAGCCCGACGGATCCGCGACGGTCGCCGTCAGCACCGAGAGGGCGGCGCCACGCTCACGATGCCTCGTCACGAGGTCGGCCATGGTCGATCGCCGTAACAAGGGTGCATCGCCGGGAACGATCACCACGTCACCGTCGGCGTCGTCCAGCACCTCCGCCACGGTGGGCAGCGCCACCGCCACGGCGTGGCCGGTGCCCAACTGCTCGACCTGTTCCACGAAGCGCAGTGGGACGTCGCTGTGACGCTGGCGAAGGACCTTCTCCGTCCAGGTCGCCTCGAAACCCACGACCACGACCGTCGCCAGCACGCCGTCCAGGGCAGTGGCGTCGAGGACGTAGTACACCATCGGTCGGCCCCCGAGCAGGTGCAGCGGCTTGGGCCGCGGCGAGCGCATTCGGGTGCCCTCGCCGGCGGCGAGTACGACGACGCAGGTGGGCCGGTTCACGCCTACTCTCTAGCACCACCGGTCCGACGAGCGTGACCAGCCGGGGCGATTATCTGGCGACGTCACGCCAGTATACCCCAGGGGGTATACTGGTAGTGGTCCACGATGCCGTGACCGTCACGAACGAGGAGAACCATGGCGACCGTACAACTCACCGCCGACCGATTCGACGAGGTCGTCTCGTCCCACGACGTCGTCCTGATCGATTTCTGGGCGGCCTGGTGCGGGCCGTGCCGCAGCTTCGCCCCCGTCTTCGAGAAGTCGTCCGAAGCTCACCCGGACCTCGTCTTCGCCAAGGTGGACACCGAGGTCGAACAGCAGCTGGCCGCCGCGTTCAATATCTTCTCGATCCCGACGTTGATGGTCATCCGTGAGCAAGTCGTCCTCTACGCCGAGGCGGGAGCGCTGCCCGAACGAGCCCTCGAGGAGCTGATCGCCAAGGTGATGGAGGTCGACATGGCGGACGTCCACCGTCAAGTCGCGGCCCAGCAGGGAGCCGCCGCGGTCGAATCCGCCGAGGCGTAGCGGCGCGCGGCCGGCGTCCCCTACGATGCCAATCGTGGAGGACGACGGTTACGACGAGTTCGCCTACTTTGACGAGAACCTCGCCGAGTGGGGGCTGACCTCCCCCATCCCAACGGTGCGCCGTTTCTTCGTCGCCGTCGACGGGCTGCGCCAACTCAGCGGCCTGCGCTGGGGTGACGGATCGCCCGAGCTGGTGCTCGTGCACGGCGGGGCCCAGAACGCGCACACCTTCGACACGGTGGCCCTCGCCATGGAGCGCCCCCTGATCGCCGTGGACCTTCCGGGGCACGGTCACTCCGACGCTGGTCCCTTCGGGTCAGCCGCGATCGCCAGCCACGCTGGTGACCTGGCGGCGGCCCTGGACGAACTGATACGGCCACCTCGGCCCGTCGTCGGTATGTCACTGGGTGGACTCACGTCGATCGTGCTGGCCGACGAGCGCCCTGACCTCGTCGAGTCCCTGGTCCTGATCGACATCACACCGGGCGTCACTGCCGACAAGGCGCGACACATCACCGACTTCGTGAACGGTCCGGTCTCCTTCGACGACTTCGACGCCCTCCTCGAGCGCACCGTTCGGTTCAATCCGACCCGGTCGGTGTCGTCGCTACGACGCGGGATCCTTCACAACGCCATCCAACGGCCCGACGGGTCGTGGGTCTGGCGCCATCAGCAGCACCCCCGCGTCGAGCTCGCCGCCCCCGACGTCGGCGACCTATGGGACCGTCTCGGTTCGCTCAGTGTTCCCGTAACGCTCCTTCGAGGCATGGCGATGGGCTCGGTCGTCAGCGACGACGACGAGGCCGAGTTCCGCCGACGACGACCCGACGACGTCGTGGTCCACGTCGCCGACGCGGGGCACTCGATCCAAGGTGACGCCCCACTCGAGCTGGCGGCTCTGCTCGCACGCTTCTGCCCGCCCCGGTGACGTCAGCGCCTGGCTGGCGGGGGAGGGCTCGAACCTCCAACCTTCGGATCCAAAGTCCGCTGTTCTGCCGATTGAACTACCCGCCACTACAGTACGAACGAGTCTTCGTGAATTCTTAACGAATCAACGGAGTCACTTAATACCAAACAGCCACACTAGAGCCTGGCCCTACCGGTGAAAGAAGGCCCCGTGACCACGGCCCCCAGTCCGAACTCGTACATCGCCATCGTCGACGACGATGGGGCTATTCGGACTGCCCTCGGACGGGCCCTGCGGATGGAGAACTACGAAGTCAACCTCTTTGAGGATGGCGCGTCAGCGCTGAAATCGATCCAACTCCGCGCTCCCGACGCAATCGTGCTGGACCTCCAGCTCCCTGACATCGATGGGTTGGAGGTCTGCCGACGCATCCGTCGGGCCGGCGACCTGACCCCGATCTTGATGTTGACCGCTCGCGACGCGGTCAACGACCGTGTAGCGGGCCTCGACGTCGGTGCCGACGACTATCTCGTCAAGCCCTTCGACTTGGCCGAGCTGCTCGCCCGACTTCGCGCACTGCTGCGACGCCACAACGTCGGCGACGACGACGTCGTACTGCGCTTCGAGGACCTGACGTTGAGCCCGCAGACCCGCGAGGTCCGTCGGGGGCCGCGCAAGATCGAGCTCACCAAGATCGAGTTCGACCTCCTCGAGCTCTTTCTCCAGCACCCCCGTCAGGTCCTGTCCCGTGACCAGATCCTCGACCTCGTGTGGGGCTACAACTTCGATTCCGGGACGAACTCGCTCGCCGTCTACATCGGCTACCTGCGTCGCAAACTCGAGGAGGGCCACGAACCGCGATTGATCCAGACCATTCGCGGTGTGGGTTACGCTCTTCGCAGCTCGTGACCTTTCGTTTCCGCGTCATCGGCGCCACCGTCGGCGTCGCCGCCGTCGCCGTCATCCTCGCCAGCCTGGCGTCGTTCTTGACGACTCGCAACGCCCTCCTGCGATCGGTGGATCTCTCGCTCCTTCAGGCCGCGCAGTCGCCAGCCACGCATCCGGTCGGTGATGAGAGCCGTGTGACCGGTGCCTACTTCGAACTGGTGCTCGCCAGCGGAACCACGATTCCGACGTCGAACGTCCCGATCGACGCCACGATCCGAGCCATCGCCAAGGGACAAGGGGATCAGGTCCTGCGCACCGTGTACTTCGGTGGCGAGTACTACCGCGAGCTGGTCGTGCCACTGCCGGCCAAGTCGGTGGTCGTCTGCAACACCGGACTCTGTCAAGTCCCCACCACGTCGGCCGAGCTCTTCGTGGTGAACATCACCGGCCAGATCGGCGAACTGCGCCAACTCGTCCGCACGCTCCTCGTCGTTGCGGCGGGCGGACTCCTGCTCGCGCTGGTCCTAGGTCTGCTCATCGCGCGCGCGGCGCTGCGACCGCTCGAGAACGTCACGAACGAGATCGAGGAGGTCGCCGAGACGAGCGACACGTCGCGCCGGATCGACGAGGGCGGGGCCGATGAGCTGGGACGGCTTCGTCGGGTCTTCAACCGCCTGATGAACTCGGTGCAGAGCAGCGAGGACTTGCAACGCCAGCTCGTCGCCGACGCCAGCCACGAACTACGCACGCCGCTGACCAGTCTGCGCACCAACGCCCAGGTGCTCTCACGAGCCAGTGAGCTGCCCGCCGACGACCTGCGCCAGCTCACCGACGACATGGTCACCCAGGTCGACGAGCTGGCCGCGCTCGTCACCGACCTCGGTGAGCTGTCGCGGGGCGACCGCAGCGAGGGCAGCGTCGTCACCCTTCGGCTCGACGAGTGCGTCGACGAGTGCGTCGACACGGCGCGCACCTACGCTCGGATCAAGGGCGTAGCGATCGACGTCGAGGTGGCCCCCTCATCCGTCACTGGTCGCCGTGACCGTCTGGAGCGAGCGATCAGCAACCTGTTGACCAACGCGATCAAGTTCACCCCCGCCACCGGCCGGATCGTGGTTCGGTCGAACAACGGCGTCGTGACGGTCTCGGACGATGGTCCGGGCATCGCCGAGGACGAACGGGCCCACGTCTTCGATCGGTTCTGGCGGTCCGCTTCGGCGCGCTCCCTACCGGGGTCCGGACTCGGACTCTCGATCGTGGCCCAGGTCGTCGAGGAGTTCGGTGGCACGGTGCGCGTCGACCGCGACCCGCAGCTCGGTGGCGCTCGATTCACCATGGTGCTTCCCACGATTGACGACGACGGCCCCGACGCCGAGAGCTGATTCAATGACCGCCAACACCCGTCTACCCGATGGAAACGGGGCGCTCGCGGGCTGGGTCCTCAGTCCGCTGCTCGCGACGGTTGCGCCTTGGATCAGCTGAAGGGTGGCGACGCGGTGCTCGCGAGCACCTCGGTGGACGAACGGCCACGGTGATCGGGTCCGCCCTGAGCTCAGGGTGATCCACCGCTTCTCGTCACGTGAGTCGGCGTTCGCGACGCTCGAGGCCGCCCACGCGGTAGCGGGCGAGCGACGTTGAGTCCGGTGTCGTCCCTGGTCGTCCTCCCGAGCACCGGACGTAGTGACTTTTGGCCGTAGAAGGAAGGACTCGCTACCAACAGGCTGTAGTGCATGAGCACCGTCGTAGGGCGAGGGTTTTCCGAGCGACTGACGTCGCGCCTCGAGTGGCCGCCACTCGCCATCGCGATCCTCGGACTCAGTGCCGGAGGGTTGCTGCACGAGGTCGGTGTTGGGACGAGCGGGAACGTGATCTGGCTGCTCGTCACCGCGGTGGGGGCCGCGCAGAGTCTCGTCGGCATCCTCCAGGACGTCCGGCGCGGTCAGTGGGGTGTCGACGTCATCGCCCTCCTCGCACTGGTCGGTTCGGCGACGGTCCGTGAGTACCTGGCCGGAGCGGTGATCAGCCTGATGCTGGCCAGCGGGCGGGCCCTCGAAGGTTGGGCGGACGGGCAAGCGAAACGGGCGCTGGGGGCGCTCCTGGAACGGGCTCCCAAGAGCGCTCATCGATATCGGGGTGATGCTCTTGAGACCGTACCGCTCGAGGAGGTCCGGCCGGGAGACCTGCTGATGGTGTCGACGGGTGAGATCGTGCCCGTTGACTGCCGGCTGGAGTCGGGCCCCGGGACCTTCGACGAGTCGGCGCTCACCGGCGAGTCACTTCCCGTGGCGCGATCGGGCGGCGATGAGGTGCGCAGCGGAGTCGTGAACTGTGGGGCGCCAGTCGATGTGCGGGCCGTGACGGATGCCGACGACAGCACGTACGCGGGAGTCGTACGTCTCGTGGCCCAGGCCGAGCACTCCCGAGCCCCAATCGTGCTGGCGGCCGACCGTTTCGCCCTGGTCTTCCTGTTCCTGACCCTGCTGGTCGCCGGCGTCTCGTGGATCATCGGCGGGCCCAGTCGCGCCGTAGCGGTGCTCGTCGTCGCCACCCCGTGCCCGCTGATCCTCGCCGCGCCGATCGCTCAGGTCGCCGGCATCTCGCGCGCCGCCCGACGTGGGGTGATCGTCAAGAGTGGGGCGGTCCTGGAACGTCTGGCCCGTTGCACCACGCTTCTCATCGACAAGACCGGCACCGTCACGATCGGCCACCCGGTCGTAACGGACGTCGTCTCGGCCGGCTCGTTCACGACGGACGACATCTTGCGGGACGCGGCGTCGCTCGACCAGGACTCGCCCCACGTGGTGGCCGGCGCCGTGGTGCGCGCCGCCGTGGAGCACGGATGTCAGCTCGTCCGACCGGTCGCGGTGGTGGAGCAGCCCGGCCAGGGGATCCGAGGGCGCGTGGACGGTCGTGATGTCGCAGTGGGATCGGCCCGATGGGCGGCGGTGGAGGGAACGCCGCCGTGGGCCCGGTCCGCGCGACGTCGGGCCCGCGTCGATGGTGCACTCGCCGTCTTCGTCGCCGTCGACGGAGCACCCGAAGGCGTGCTGATACTGCGCGATCCCCTCCGCCACGACGCGGCACGGACCCTCCGGTCACTGAGACAAGCCGGCTTCAAGCGCGTCGTTATGGTGACCGGGGACCGGTCAGACGTGGCCGAGTCCGTAGGGGCGATGGTCGGCGTCGATCAGGTGTTGGCGGAACGATCTCCCCAGGAGAAGCTCGACGCAGTTCGTCGTGAGTCGATCCTCGCGCCGACGATGATGGTAGGCGACGGCATCAACGACGCTCCGGCGCTGGCGCTGGCGGACGTGGGTGTTGCCCTGGGTGCGAGGGGGTCGACCGCAGCGTCCGAATCGGCCGACGTGGTCCTCAACGTCGACCGGCTCGACCGATTGAGTGAGGTGGTCTGGCTCGCCAGGCGTACCAGGAGGATCACGCTCCAGAGCATCACCGCGGGAATGGCCCTGTCGTTAGGCGCAATGGTCGCCGCTGCGCTCGGGTTACTCCCCGTGATCGCCGGCGCACTTCTCCAAGAGGCGATCGATGTGGCCGTCATACTGAACGCCCTTCGGGCTCTCGGGGCGAGCCGGGACGAGGCGAGACTGCCCGAGGAGAGCTCCCGACTGGCCCGACGTTTCCAGGAGGAACACGTTCTCATTCGAGCCGATATTGACCGACTGCGCGAGGTGGCGGACGCGATCGGTTCGTCGGATCCAGGGGAAGCGTTGCGACGGGTCCGCGCCATTCACCAGATGCTCCTCTCGGAGGTAGTGCCTCACGAGGTGGCCGAGGAGGACACCCTCTACCCGGCTCTCGAGCGATTCCTGGGGGGCAACGATCCGCTGGCGACGATGAGTCGAGCTCACGTAGAGATTGTGCACCAGGTCCGTCGACTCGGCAGCCTGCTCGACGACATTGGACCGGGGCCTATCGACGCAATCGACGAGATCGAATTGAGGAGCGCTCTCTACGGGATCTACGCCATACTCCGTCTCCACACGGATCAAGAGGACGAAAGCTACCTTTCGTTGGGAGACGACGTCGCAGCGAACTCCACTCGTTGAACGACGTCTAGGGTGTATCGCACCCGATCCGTCGAGTCGGCCAGCTCGCTCGCGGCGTCGCTACGCGGCGTCGTTCGACCGGTGCCATCGAACGAACGGTAAGAGGCACACCAGCACCAGGAGAAGCACCTGGACGGCGACCGACCACGGCGAGCCGAAGGTCGTTTCCATGACGGCTCCCAGCTGGCGATCCGCGAGTGTGGCCGCGCCGACGTACGCCGAATAGCTGATCGTACGGCCGAACCCGAACGCGACGATCACCAGTCGTAGTGGAAGGTCGAGCAATCCGGCGGCGAGGAAGAGCTGCGCGGACGGAAGAGGTGACACGACGAACAGACCGAACAAGGTCAACGATCCGATTCGTCGGCGTTCGATCAACGATTCGGTCGTTCGAAGATTGTCCCTCAGTCTGGTCGGTAGGTGGGCCCTGAAGCGTCGAGCCGCTCGTGCGAGGACGTACCGACCGGCAACCGCACCGCAGACGCCGAGACCGACCAGGACGACCGGATTGAGATGCCAGTGGAGACGCGCGAAGACGAGTACGGCCCAGGTGGGCGGGCCGAACGCCGGGAGCAAGTTGACGCCGAAAACGACGAGGACGAGTAGGGCGTATCTGATCAGAGCTCCCATTACGTACGAGTTTGACTCACGGGGCCAACCGTCAGCCTGATGCCTGACCGACGAAGACCGCCTCGGGTCTCGTCGGGCCCCGATCGGTCACGAGAGAGGTCGGGCCTTGGCAGCGAAGGAGGTCGCGCAGCGTCGGTGGCTGAATCATTCGACGCGAGCGACCGATCGCCTCTCGCTCGGTAGAGCCGCTGGCCAGTCGACTAGGTGTAGGTGTGGACCCTCTGGCGCCGACTCGCCTTGGGGTAGAGCGTGGACGAGAGACGCACCATCGAGGCGGAGGTCGGTGATCCCACATCGCGCCGCAGTTCAGGTGGGGCGCTGCGTCGACGAGGCAGTGCGACGATCGAGGACTGCGTCGACGGCACGCGCGTGGAGAGCGGAGCCGGCGCCGAGAGAAGCGGCGGTACGGCGAGGCACGTCGTGGCCGAGAAGCGGTGATCAGATGCTCCGACGGACCGGCGAATCGGCGTATCCGGTCGCCGACGCGTTGTGGTTCAACGCCCGGTCACGTTGGCGGTCCCGTCATCGCCGTCACCCGGTCAACCCAGAAAGGCGACCCGAATCGCACTGGCCTCCAGTACAGCTCCGTCCTTGGCGGAGAGGGTGCGGAACAACAACGCTCCGGCCGACGTCGTCGGACCGTAGAAGCTCACGTACTTGCTGAAGGGGCCCATCACCCCCATGGAGCCGCCGATCACGGTGTCGGCCCGCAGTGGTGCGAGCGACCCGTCCTGGCGCACCTCGACGTTGATGACCCCCTCGTACGCCGTGCTTTGACCTTTGATCTCGACCGGTGACGAGATGCCCGTCAACGCCGAGGGCGACGTCACGATGATGTCCGGACAGGCCGCGCCCAGGACCCACCACGAGTTGGACGACGTCAACTGACGCAGCAACACGGTGGTCACCGGGCCGGATGGTGTGGCTCGAACCGGAACCTCCCCGGAGCGGCTGTCGCCGCGCTGGAAGGAGCCGACGAGAGGGCTCACCATTCCCAGGTAGTGCGTCGCGAACGACTGAGCGGCCACGACCGGGTCGTGAAATCGAGTGGCGGTCGACGCGTACGGCCACATCGCGGTTGGAGGTTGCCCCGTCTCGACCGCCGTCGTGGTGGTCGCCACCGACGTCGGGGTCGACGGGTCCCGGTCCCATTGTCGTCCCGCGGCGACGCCCGCCACGCCCGCGACGACCACTGCGCCCAGAACGATGGCGACCGTCTTCTTGCCCACGTTCGTAGCCTTGTTCCGACACGACGGCATCGGGTAGGGCCATAGGTCACCGGTTACGCTCGACGGCACCCCCAAGCGTGAGCGCTCGATTGAAGGACCGGCCATCAACCCGGACGACGATGCTCGGTCGCCGCTGGCCGTAAGGACGGGGCCGCGCTCTGGCGTCGGCGACGCCTCCCTGACGCTCGATCCGATCGGTTGGTGGCTACGTCGGATCGGTCGGCGCCACACCCCCACCTTCGTCGTGCTCGCCTTCACCGCGCCAGACCAGGCGCGTAGCCTCGCGACGGTGGCGAGCGGCCGCTCGAGCACGAGTCCGTGGGTCCGAAACCCGGTGAACCGTCCCACCAACCACCGCGGTCACGGTAACCGGGCCAGCGGCGCGGCCATCGGCGTGAGACCCCGGCCGCCGTGGTCTCACCCACGTACTGACGGCGACGGCGTTCGCCGGGGCCGAGGGCGCGAGGGCCGATCCGAGGCGAACCTGATTATTTCCCTTTTCTTAGATGTCACGCAGCTTCCCCTTAGCGCGAACTGCCAGACTTTTCGCGGAGAACCTCATGACCCGACACCACCCGCGCACCGCCCAGCAACGAGACCGACGGTTCACTCGCGTCCGTCGACTCACCCAATCGGTGCTCATCGGCTCGGGGCTGGCCACGGGAGCCTTCGTGGGTTACGCCGCGAGCACCGCCAAGCCCCTCGTCGCGCTACCCCCCACCAGTACGGTTCCCACCGGCGCCGCCCCGACGACGCCGAACGGGTCGTCGTCAACGGGCTCGGTCGCGACCACCCCGGCGCCATCGACGGCCCCCAGCTACGTTCCGCCGACGACGGTGCCGATCACGACGACGACGACCTGTTACACCACGCCGTCCGGCACGACGGTCTGTTACTAGGCCCATGGAGTTCACGACCTGGGGGCTGACGGGGAGTCTGACCACGGCCGATCCCACCGCAATGGACGCCGCGGTCGCGCGGCTGCGGTACTGGCTCGACGAGTTCGACCTCGCCTGCAATCGCTTCGCCAGCTCGAGCGAACTGTCCCGCCTCAACGCGCGACCGGGAGAGCCGGTACCGGTTTCGGCGACGCTCGAGCGGGCGGTCGACGCCGCCCTTGAGGCGGCCTCGATGACCGACGGCCTCTGTGACCCCACGGTGTTGCCGGCCCTACTGGCCTGGGGCTACGACCGCGACTACGACGAGGTGCGCGAGCGTGTCGACCTGAGAACGCCGACGGACGCACCAATCGTCGGGGTACGCGGCGTCGAACTCGACCACGTCGGTCACACGGTTCGCCTCAGCCCCGGTTGCCAGCTCGACCTCGGTGCCAGCGCCAAGGCGCTCGTCGCCGACCTGGTCGCCGACGACGTCAGCGAACTCGGGGGCGCCGTGGTCGAGATCGGCGGCGACGTCGCCGTGCGCGGCGCCGGCCCCAGGGGTCCGTGGGTCGTCGGACTGAGCGACCGGCTGACGATCCGTGGGGACGAACCGCGCGTCGCGATCGTCCAGGGCGGGGTTGCCACGTCCTCGCTCACCACTCGGACCTGGCGGGTCGAGGGCCGCGTGGTCAGTCACATCATCGACCCGCGGACGGGCCGGCCGGCCGACGGACCGTACGCCACGGCCACGATTGCGGCCGCGAGCTGCGTCACGGCCAACGCCTTCGCCACCGCCGCCCTGCTCTGGGGCGACGACGCCGCGTACCACGTGGCCCAGGCCGGGTGGTCCGGACGGCTCGTGCGCCGCGACGGGACGGTGGAGTTCGTCGGCGGTTGGCCCGAGGAGGACCCGGCCTCGTGATCGCCCTGACGTCGCCCTACCTGTGGTACACGACGCGGGCCACCGGCCTCGTGGCGCTGGTGCTGCTCACGGCCGTCGTCTCGCTGGGAACGCTCGTCGCCAACCGCGTCGGTGGCACGACCGTTGGTCGTTTCGAGCTCAACGAGCTGCACCGGACGGTCTCGGTCATCGCGATGGCGTTCCTCGCCGTGCACATCGTGACGACGGTGGTCGACAGTTTCGTCTCGACCGGGCTGATCTCGGCCTTCATACCGTTCACCTCGTCCTACCGTCGACTAGCGGTGGCGCTGGGCACGGTCGCCTTCGACTTCATGGTCGCGGTGTGGGTGTCGAGCCTGCTGAAGGCCCGCATCGCCAACCGCTCGTGGCGATACATCCACTGGCTTAGCTGGTTGGCCTACGCGATCGCGGTCGTCCACGCCCTCCTCGCCGGTACCGACGCGCGACACGGTGTCGGCCTGGTGGTGGTCGTGGCGAGTGTCGCCGTGGTGGCCGGGGCCGCCGCCTGGCGCTACGCCGCTCGCCCGGCGCGCGCGGCGGGACGCACGGCCCTGTCACCGCTCGACGCCGAGCCCGAGGTCCGGCGAAGCGATCGGGCGACGGCTCCGGCCACCGCGTTCCCACGGGCCGGCGAAACGACGCGAAACGACGTCGTTCCGCGCGTTGACCGTCGACCGCCGCACCGGCGGTCACGATGATCGCCGGTGCGCTCCCGCGCGTCCTCTACGGCGCTTCGGGTCGCCCGCTCACGTTGGCCCAGCACGACGACGCCTTCGGGCCCCTGCCGCCGTCGCCGCCATCGCTGGCGGAACTCGAGGCTTCGGGACTGACGGGACGTGGCGGTGCGGGCTTCCCGACCTGGCGCAAGGCCAAACTGATCCGAGAGCTGCGCGGCCACTCTAAGTTCGTGGTCGTCAACGCCATGGAAGGCGAGCCCGCGGCCCACAAGGACCGGACGCTCATCAGTGCCAACCCCCACCTCGTGCTCGACGGGGCCGAGCACCTCGCCGGCCTCGTCGGAGCGAACCGCATCGCGGTGTGCGTCTCGCGCGACAGTCCGGTGATGGTGAACCACCTGCAGCGAGCGATACACGAGCGACAGCGCCGCACCCGGCGGGGAACCACCTTCGAGCTGCACACGCCGCCGTGGCGCTACGTCGCCGGTGAGGAGTCGGCACTCGTGCACTGGCTCGACGACAACGAGTCGCTCCCCCAATATCGACCACGCCGGCCCCACGTCCTGCGCATCGGCCACGCCCCCGTGCTGCTCGACAACGCCGAGACCTGCGCCCACGTGGGGCTGATCGCGCGTTTCGGAGGCGCCTGGTTCCGTCGGCTGGGCACCGAGTCCAGCTCCGGCAGCACCCTCGTCTCGGTCTCCGGCGCGCTACACCGACCGTGCGTGCTCGAGGTCGAGCTCGGCACGCCGTTGCGGTCCATCCTGGCGCTCGCGGGCGCCGACCCCGATCCCCAGGCGCTCTTGATGGGTGGCTACGGCGGCGCGTGGCTGGAGGCCCGCCACCTCGACGCACCGTTCTCGAACGAATCGCTGGCCCCCCTTGGTTCCACCGTGGGCGCGGGCGTCATCATCGTGTTGCCGCGATCGGGGTGCGGGGTCACCGAGACCCAGCGCATCGCGCGCTGGATGGCCAACGAGAGCGCTCGCCAGTGCGGTCCCTGCGCCTTCGGGCTACCCGCGGTCGCCGAGGACCTCGCCCGCCTCGCGTACGACGGCCGCGACGCGGCCGCGGCGCGAGCACGGCTCGTGGACCGGTGCGACGCGATCGAGGGTCGAGGAGCCTGCCGCCACCCCGACGGCGTGGTCCGCCTCGTACGCTCGGCGCTGCGCGTCTTCGCCACCCACGTGGAGGAGCACGCGCACGGCCAGCCGTGCCCCGCGAGCCGCTCGGACCGCCACTTCTCGTCGGTGCCCTCGCTCGAACGCGAGGAGGAGCTGGTATGGGAGTGAGGCGCCGCGTCGGCGGCTTCGCGCTGCTCGTCAATCCCATCCTGTGCGACGGTTTCGGTCACTGCGCCGAACTGGCCCCCGACCTGGTGCACATGGACGAGTGGGGCTACCCCATCATCGCCGCAGGTCCCGTGGCGCTGTCGAACCTGACGGCCCACGAGTCGGCTCGCTACGCGGTGCGGGGCTGCCCGCGTCAGGCCCTGCGGATCGAACGGGTGAACGACGAGCCGTAGAGGGCCGTGGAACCGGTGTCCGCGGACCTAGTAGTGTTCTACGGGCCATGGGATCTCTGATTAAGAAGCGCCGCAAGCGCATGCGCAAGAAGAAGCATAAGAAGATGCTGAAGCGGACCCGCTTCCAGCGTCGCGCCGCGGGTAAGTGATCGGTCTACGCCTCTCGAGGCGTCGTGGTGGTCTGAACAACGCGTAGCGTCCCGACGGGGCCGTCCACGTCCCCCGGCCCCGGCGGCCAACCCTCCACGAACAGGGTCGACCCCGAACCGGCCACGCGGACGTCGCCGTAGGTCTCGCGCAGCCAGTCGAGCACCACCCCGAGGCGCGGCTCGACCAGCCGAGCGGGCTCCTCGAGGTGGTTGGCTCCGGCAGGGCGCCACCCGCCGCGGCGCAGCTCGTCGTATGCCCGATAGCACGCGGCGGTCGGTACCGAGAAGTCCGGGATGAAGAGCGTCACTTGCCTCTCCACGAAGGCGAGGGGCTCGACGACCTCGCCGACGCCCTCGACGAGCGCACGGCCCCCGACTTGACAGAACGGCACGTCCGCGCCGAGGCCCAACGCCGCGGTCCCGTCGACACCGCCGGCCCACCGCAGGATCGCCCCGGCGTCGGCGCTGCCACCGCCCAGGCCCCCTCCGACGGGTATCGCCTTCTCGATGACGACCCCGGCGCGCCGTCCGACGAGCTCGAGCGCGCGAGCGACGATGTTCCCGTGGCCCTCGGGCACCGGGCTGGCGAACGGGTTGCGAACCCGCACGTAGTCGCCGTCCTCGTCGACCACCAGCGTGTCCGCCAGGGCGAGGGTCGACATCTCGCTGCGCAGCTCGTGGTAGCCGTTGGCCCGCGTTGCGGTGACCTCCAGGAACCACGTCAGCTTCGCCGGCGCCCGCAGCTCGATCATCGCGCGGCCACCAGACTGGCGAACTCCTCGAGCGTGAGCTCCTCGGGCCGCCGGGTCGCTTCGACGCCCGCGCGTTCGAAGACGCCCTCGGTCGCCCACCCCGCGAGGGACCGTCGAAGCATCTTGCGTCGCTGGCCGAAGGCGGTGCGGATCACCTCGAAGAGGTCGCCCTCGGAGGCCACCGACGGGTCGACGCGCACCCGATCGCGCCGCGCGATGGCGACGAGGGCCGACTCGACCTTCGGTCGCGGAACGAAGACGCTCGCCGCGACCCTACCGACGACGACCGCGTCGGCGTAGTACTGGACGCGTAGCGACACCGCCCCGTAGGCGTCATCGCCGGCCGAGGCGGCGAGACGCTCACCGACCTCGCGCTGGACCATCACCAGCAGCCGCTCGACGACCGTCTGGGATTCGAGGATGCGCAGCACCAGCGAGGTCGCTACGTTGTACGGCAGGTTCGCGACCACGACGCACCGGCGGCCGCCGACCAGCTCGCTGAAGTCCATCGTCGACGCGTCGTCGTGGTGCACGACAACGCCGTGGGGCTCGACGACGGCCCGCAGCGGTTCGATCAGGAATCGGTCGACCTCGACCGCGACGACCTCGGCACCCGTCTCGACCAGGGCGAGTGTGAGCGAACCGAGTCCGGCCCCGACCTCGACGACGAGGTCACCGGGACCGACGGCCGCCAGGCGGGCGATCCGGCGCACCGTGTTGGCGTCGGCGACGAAGTTCTGCCCGAGGGCTCGCGACGGGGAGAGTCCGTGCTCGGCGAGCAGGGCCTTGATGGTGGTGCGGGAGTGGGTCACCAGGAGACTTTGACCTCGATGACCCCACGCCACAGTGGCGCCAGCTCGGCGAACTGGGTCTCGGCCAGATCGACGATCCGGCCCGGTGAGTAGGCCTGATGGTCGGTCACGACGCACTGCACGGACCGACCGGTCGCCAGGTCCTCGACCGTGATGAGCGTTCCCTTGGGCAGATACGACGTCGCGCACTGACCGGGGATGTACGCGTACCAGGTCGCGACGCCGATCCGGTCGTGAACCGGGGTGGCGCGCGCGGTGGTGGTGGTCGTCGGTGGACCGCTCGTCGTCGTCGCCGCGGTGGTCGTCGGCGTGACCCCCGTCGTCGTGGGGGAGGGTACGCGGCCGGTATCGACGACGACCCCCGCCCCCGGCCGCCCGCCGGTGCCCGGGGGCGGGGTCTGGGCCGTGGCCCGGCTCCACGTCCCGTCACCGCTGCCGACACCCTGGGGGTGCAGGCGCAGCCCGAGTCGATCGACCGCGGCGAGCACCTGCGACCGGGTCAGGCCGACCAGGGCGGGCACCCGCACCGTGGTCGAGGGAGCCACGACCCGCGCGGTGGCCAGCACCACCGTGGCGTGCCACGCGACGCGCGCGCCGGGGCGGGGGTTCTGGGCCGTCACCACGGTCCAGTTCATCGGTCCGTGCACCACGAAGTAGAGCCCGGCCCGGGCCATCGCGGTGAAGGCCGCCGATCGTGAGCGGCGCAGGACGTCGGGCATGGTGGTGGTGCCGGTCGGAGACGACGTCGCGATGTGGGCGGTCACCACCGAGACCGTCGAACGCGTGGGTACGCGCGAACCCGGCTGAGGACGTTGACCGATCACGACGTTCCAGTCGGTCGGGCCGCGCGTCGTGAAGTACAGGCCGGCCTGGGCCATGGCGGCGAAGGTCTCGGCCCTGGTGCGGTAGAGCACGTCGGGCACCACCGTCGGGCCCGAGATCGGCGCGGTGGCGACCGCGGTGGCCAGCACGACCGTCGAGCGCCACGGCACCAGGGTCCCGGGCCGCGGATTCTCGGCCACGACCTCGTTCCAGTCGCTCGGGCCGTTGGTGCGGAAGTACAGGCCCGCCTGGGCCATCACAGCGAAGGTCGTCGCCTTGTCGAAGTGCAGGACGTCGGGCATGCGAACCGGCGCGTGCACGGTCCCCGCCCCGGCGAGCGGCGGCGCGACCAGGACCGGTAGTAGGCCCAGTAGGCCCACCACGGTCGTCCACAGCACCAGGTGCCGACGCACCCGGCGATTCGATGTCCTCAGATGTTCACCCTCCGCCAGGACAGCGGGTCGTCGTCACGCCCGTACCCAACGCTAGGCAAGGGCGTGGGTAAAGGCAAGCGCGACGGGCGTGGAACGTCGCCGACCTGATCAACGGCGCTTACTGGCGCGGGAGACGGAAGAGTCGCGCCGTGTTCGCGGCCGTCTGGCGGCGCACGTCGTCAATCGACTCGTCGCGCAGGTCGGCCACGAACGCCCCCACCACCGCGACGAGCGCCGGCTCGTTCGGGCGACCGCGGTGGGGAACCGGGGCGAGGAAGGGACTGTCGGTCTCCACGTGCAGCCGGTCGAGGGGGACCAGGCGGACGGCGTCGCGGAGGGTCTGCGCGTTCTTGAACGTCACGACACCGGCGATGGAGATGTCACAGCCCAGCTCGAGGCAACCGACGACGTCGGCGGGAGTCCCCGTGAAGCAGTGGACGACCGTTCGGGCCGGGACGCCGTCACTTCGCAAGATGTCGAACAGGTCATCGAACGCGTCGCGCGCGTGGATCACGAGCGCCAGGTCGAGCTCGTGCGCCCACGCCAGCTGGGCCGCGAACGCTCGGCGCTGCTCGGCTCGCGGCGCGTGTTCGTAGTAGTAGTCGAGACCGGTCTCCCCGATCCCCACCAAGCGGGGGTGCCCCGAGCGGGCCAACGCCTCCACCGCAGCCAGGTCGCTCTCCGAGTCGTGCGGGTGCAGCCCGACCACGGCGTAGACCTCGACCGGGCCAGCGAGGTCGGTGAGGGCGAGCGCCTCGGCCGAGTTCGCGGCGTCGGTCCCGATCACGACGACCCGGTCGACACCGGCCGCCCAGGCCCGAGCGAGCGTCGCGACCACCGCCGTCGAGTCGCCTCGGTCACCGGCGAACTGGTCCTGCAGGTGGCAGTGGGCGTCCGTCCAGGCGTTCATCGTTCCCCGGTGATGCGCGGGAAGAGGGGCGTCGCCCTGTCGATGCGGCGACCGCCGGGGTACCGACCCCACTGGAGGCTCTGGCTGGCCAGCTCGTCGGTCGGCGTCCCCTCGAGCCCGAGTCGGCGCCAGAGTTCGCGAGCGACGCCGGGCATCGCCGGTGACACCAGCACCGCGACGATGCGAATCACTTCGATGGCGTCTCCCAGCACGCGCTCGACGTCGTCGCCCGGGCCCATCTTCCAGGGCGCGTGACGCTCGAGGTAGGCGTTGGTCGCTCCGATCAGCCCCCAGGTGGACTCCAGGGCGCTGTGGGGGGCGAAGCGTCCCCAGGCGGCGCTCGCGGCCTGGATCGCCGACTCCGCCTCGGCTCGCAGCGTCGAGCCGGGTGTCGGGGCCGGACCGACGCCGCCGCACTTGGAACCGACGAGGGTCGCGACGCGCGCGACGAGGTTGCCGAGGTTGTTGGCGAGGTCGGTGTTGTAACGCAGGGTGATCCCCTCGTAGGAGAACTCGCCGTCGTTGCCGAGAGCGGTCTCGCGCAGCAGGTAGTAGCGCAGCGGATCGACGCCGAACTCCTCGGTGAGCACCACCGGGGCGATGTCGGTGAGTCGCACGGTCCCCTCGGCGGCCATCGTCTTGGAGAGCTTCTGGCCACCCACCAGCAGCCACCCGTGGACCTGGACGTGACTGGGCGGCTCGAGGCCGGCGGCCATGCACATGGCTGGCCACCAGACGCAGTGGAATCGGATGATCTCCTTGCCGATCAGGTGGTGCGACGACGGCCACCAGTGCGCTACCCGGTCATCGGCCCCGCCGTAGCCCAGGGCCGTCAGGTAGTTGATCAGCGCGTCGTACCAGACGTAGAAGACGTGGTGCTCGTCCCAGGGGACCGGCACGCCCCACGAGATCGAGGTCCGCGTGATCGAGATGTCGCGCAACCCACCCGTAATGAACGAGTAGGCCTCGTGGCGCTTGGTCTCCGGGGTGACGAAGTCCGGATGGGTGTCGTAGTGCTCGATCAGACGATCCTCGAAGGCCGACAGGCGGAAGAACCAGTTCTCCTCCTCCATCTCGGTGAGGGGACGTCCGTGGACGGGACAGTTGCCCTCGTCGCTCGCCTCGACGGTGTAGTAGTCCTCGCAACTCACGCAGTAGAGGCCCTGGTAGACGTCCTTGTAGATGTAGCCGTTGTCGTAGATGGCGCCGAGGAACCGTTGCACGCTCTCGTAGTGGCGCGGTTCGGTCGTGCGGATGAAGTCGTCGTATCCGACGTCCAGGGCGTCCCACGTCTCGCGAAACCGCTGCGACGTCCGGTCGGTCCAGGCCTGCGGCGTCACGCCGTGGGCGGCCGCGGCGTCGGCGACCTTCTGCCCGTGCTCGTCCGTGCCGGTGAGAAAGAGGGTCTCGTCGCCGGTCAACCGGTGCCACCGGGCCAAGGCGTCGGCGTTGATCGTCGTGTAGGCGTGACCGACGTGGGGGGCGTCGTTGACGTAGTAGATCGGGGTGGTGATGTAGAAACGACCCATCGGACCAGCGTAACGAGTCAGTCGAGCCGCTCGGACCGGATCGCGAGCGCCACCTCGTAGGCGACCCGGTGGGCGACGCCCAACTCGTCGGCCACGGCGGTGACGGCGTCACGGACGCTGGCCCCCGTCCCCAGAGCTTCGACCAACGACGAGCGAACGAGGTCATCGGCCACCACCGTCGACGAGGCCCCCTCGAGGACGACCACGACCTCACCGCGAACCTCGCCGTCGGCCCAGTGTGACGCGACCACGTCCAACGGACCGCGCACCACCTCTTCGTGGACCTTGGTGAGCTCGCGACCAACGGCGACGCGCCGGTCGCCGAATCGCGCGGCGAGTTCGCCCAGCGTGGCCACCAGACGCTGGGGCGACTCGTAGAAGACGATCGTTCGCGCCTCGCGGGACCACTCGTCGAAGCGGAGCCGTCGCTCGCCGGCCCGGCGCGGCACGAAGCCCTCCATCACGAACCGCTCCGTCTCGAGCCCGCTGACCGACAGCGCCGCGATGACGGCGCTCGGGCCGGGCGTCGTGGAGACGATGAGCCCCGCCGCGGCCACGGCCGCCACCACCCGCCGGCCGGGATCGCTGATGCCCGGGGTCCCGGCGTCGCTGACGAGCGCGACCAGGCCGCCCGCGGCGACCAGGTTCACGACGTCCTCACTCTGGGCGGCCTCGTTGTGCTCGCGTAACGAGCGCAGTCGCCCCCGGGACGCGACGCCGCAGGCGCTCAGCAGGACCCGCGTACGTCGGGTGTCCTCGCAGTAGACGACGTCGGCGCGGCCGAGGACGTCGCGGGCTCGTGCACTGAGGTCGCCGAGGTTGCCGATCGGCGTGGCCACCACCACCAGCCGCCCGCCCTCGCTCGTCGGTTCCTGCATCTCTCACCCCCGTGACGCCGTAGGTGGCGCGCCGTACTAACATTGTCACCTATGTCGAAACGGACCGTGAAGCGCAAGTTACGCGCCAAGAAGAAGGCCAACCACGGCAAGAAGCCGAACTGCGGGCGCGGTTAGCGCTTCGGCACCCACGTGAGGCCCCGACGGTCCAACGTCGCGGCCAGCACGGACGGTCGATCGCTCACCAGGCCGTCTACCCCGAGGTCGAGCAACCGCTCCATCTCGGCTTCGTCGTTGATGGTCCAGGCGTGTACCGCTACGCCGGACCGGTGGGCGGCGCTGACGAACCGCTCGTCGATGACGCTCACGTCCCCGTAGGCCGGTGGCACCTGGAAGGCGACGGCCTCGGGCACGACGGGCCTCGCTGCGTGCAACGAGAAGTAGAAGGCGGCCGTCTCCAGGGTCGCCGCCGACGTGGCGACGTCGGGGGACGCATCGCGAAAGGCCGTGATGGCGGCGTCGTGGAACGACGCCACGATCACTGACGCCGCGCAGTCGAGGCGTCGCAGCTCCTGGGCGAGCAAGGTCTCGTACGGCTCGACCTCGGGAGCGGTGCCCTTGATGTCGAGGTTCAGCAGGACGCCCGGAAAACTCGTCACGACCTCTTCGAGCGTCGCGACGGTGAATCGCCGGTCCCGTGGCGCACGTCCGCGCCACGGATACTCGTCCGGAGCATGACCGGGCGCCGCAGTCGCTCCCGGAACGAACCAGTAGGCGTTGTCGAGTTCGCGAGGTTGCGCGAGGCCCCCCGCCGCGATCGCGCCGTGACCGTCGCTCGTCCGGTCGACGGTGTCGTCGTGGCAGACCACGAGACGACGGTCGATCGTCGCGTGAACGTCGAGCTCGATCGCCGTCGCGCCCGCCCGCAACGCCTGCTCGATGGCGAAGAGCGTCGACGACGGCCCCTCGAACGAGCCCCCCTGGTGGGCGAAGGCAATGACCCGACGGTCGAGCCAGTCGCTCACCTCGAGCTGGCCCGCAACGCCGCGGTGCTCTTCTCGACCCGGTGCTCCATGTAGAAGGCGAGGCCGGGGACGAAACCGGCGAGCAGCATCAAGACCAGCAGGCCGAAGTGAAGCCGGGCCTTCAGCGTGAACTGGAAGCACAGCACCAGGTAGATCGGGTACAGCACGACGCCGTGACCGATGCCGACGATGGTGACGAGGACTTTGAGATGGTTCCAGAGGGAGAGGTCGACGGTGTGCAGAATCAGGAAGATGACCAGGATGATCAACGTGGTCCCGGTGACGAACGACATCATCCGATATCGCCGGAACGCGGCCTCCACTAGTGGCCCCAGAGTTTCTTCTTCGACCGTTCGGCCAACTCGGCGAGGTGGTCGTTGTACGCGGCCAGCTCGGGGTCCTCGTCGGCTTCACGCGCCCGCGCCTCGCGCGCCTCGCTTCTCATCCGCTCCTCGTACTCGGCTCGCTCACGTTCGTCGTCTTCGGTGACGCGGTCGACGTTCAAGAGCGCGTACCAGCCCAGGACCCCGAGGACGCCGAAGACCGGCCACTCGATGGAGTACAGAAAACTCAGTGAGTTGCCCTGCACGGCGCGGCCGACCTGCCACCACGCTGCGGTGGCCGACATCGCCAGCCAGGCGATGAGGCCCAGGTGCAGCAGTAGGGCCCTCGTACTCAACCACTTCGACTTCACCGCGCCATCCTAACGAACCACCTACGCACACCACCATAGGATGGCGTCGTGTCGTCGACCATCGCGCCCTTTCGCTGGCACGACGCCACCCAGTTCCAACTCGACCCCGGCGCCATCGCGCTCATGGTCGTCGCCGGCGCTCTCTACGCGTGGGGCGTTCATCGCACGACCGGTTGGCCGCGCTCGCGCAGCCTCTTCTTCGCGCTGGGACTGGTCGTAACGTTCCTCTCGACCGAGTCGGTCATCGGCGTCTACGACTTAGCATATTTCAGCGACCACATGATCCAGCACCTGCTGCTGATCATGGTGGCCGCCCCCCTGTTCGCCCTGGCCGCTCCGCTCGACCTCGCCTACTCCGCGGGTTCCGCAGGCCTGCGTCGGGTGCTGGACGGTCGGGTCGTCGCCTTCCTGACCCAACCGCTGCTCGCCTTCGCGCTCTACTTCGTGTTCATACCGATCTCCCACCTAACCAGCCTCTATAACGAGATGCTGCTCCACGAGTGGATCCACGAGTTCGAGCACCTCGCCTTTCTCGTCGTCGGCTACCTCTTCTTTCGCGTCGCCTTCGGACTGGAGCGCGGCCGTACCATTCACCCGGGGCTTCGACTGGTCTTCGTGATGGCCGCGGTCCCCGTCGACACCTTCACCGGACTCGCGCTCGCCATGTCCTCGCACAACCCCTTCTCCGCCTACCGCTCGCTCGCACCGACGGGTTCGACGCCGGCGTCGATTCTCGTCAACATCCACCTCGGTGGAGCGTTCATGTGGATCGGCGGCGACGCCCTCATGCTCGCCGCCTGCGTGCCGATCGCCGTGGCCTGGGTTCGCTGGGAGACGATCAAGACGGCCGAGCTCGACGCTCGGCTGGACGCCGAGGGCCGCTGACCTACAACAGTCCGGCTCCGATGGCCAGCGCCTCGAGGTCGGTCTCCGGACGAGCGCCGAGGTGCTTGATCACCTCGCCGGCGCACAGCGATCCGAGCTCGGCCGCCTCCACGGGGTCGGCGCCGAGGGCCAGACCGTAGAGGAAGCCGGAGGCGAAGAGGTCCCCCGCCCCATTCTGGTCGACCACCTCGTCGACCGCGCTCGCCGGCACGGAGACGACCCCGGTCGTCGTCAGCACGTCAGCTCCCAGTGACCCGCGCGTGACCACGGCGAGTAGGCCGAGCTCGTCGAGAGCGCGGAAGGCGAGGTCGAGTCGGGGGACCTGGAAGAGCGCGAGGGCCTCGGCTTCATTAGCGAGCAGGACGTCGACGTCGTTGGTCACCAGGTCGAGGAAGTCGCGGCGGTGGCGTTCGACGCAGAACATGTCCGACAGCGAGAGCGCCACCATCGAGTCGTGCTGGTGCGCGAAGTCCACCACCTTGCGGATCGCCGACTTGGCTGGGGGCAGATCGTAGAGGTAGCCCTCGACGTAGGTGATCTCGGACCGGGCGATCAGCCGCTCGTTGATGTCGGCGACGTGGAGGCGGTTCGACGCCCCCAGGTAGGTGGCCATCGTGCGTTGGGCGTCCGGGGTGATGAAGACGTGACAACGTCCGGTCGCCCCCTCGTCGGCCGACGCGATGGCGAGATCGAGCTCGACACCCATCGAGCGCAGGTCGTGGGTGAAGCGTTCGCCGAACTCGTCGTCGGCCACCTTGCCGATGTACCCGCACGTGCCGCCGAGGGCGGCGATGCCGGCGATGGAGTTGGCCACCGAGCCCCCCGACATCTCGATCGTCGGACCCATCGCCCGGTAGAACGTCTCGAGCTGACTCTCCTCGATGAGGGTCATCGACGCCTTCACGAGACCGAGTTCGCGATACACCCCCACGATGTCGCGCGCGATGATGTCGAGCAACGCGTTGCCGATTCCGGTCACCGCCAACCTCGTCGGCCCCGGTCGCACGCGAAGTGACACGGGCGTGGGCGGACTTGTCACTCATTGAGCGTAGAGGATTTCGACCTAGGATTTCCAACTATGACACCCTCCAACCCTTATCGTCTGTCGCGCGACGTCGTGCCGAGCGCCTACCGGCTGTACCTGACCCCGGACCTCGACGCCGCCACGTTCGTGGGTCGAGTCGAGATCGACGTCGAGGTGGTCGTACCGGTCAACGCCATCACCCTGCACGCCAAGGACCTCGCGCTGGGCCCCGCGACGGTCACGAGCCACGGCACCGGCCACCGCTCCGGTGCCGCGGTGGCCGACTCGACCTACGAGACGGTGACCTTCCCCATGGACGAGACGATCCCGGCCGGACCGGCCACCATCGAGATCGCCTACACCGGCGTGCTCGGTGATGACCTCGGGGGCTTCTATCGCTCGACCTTCACCGACGAGTCGGGGGTCGCCCGCACGATCGCGGTCACCCAGTTCGAGCACTCCGACGCCCGGCGAGCCTTCCCGTGCTGGGACGAGCCGTCCTTCAAGGCCACCTTCCAGGTCAACCTCACCGTCCCGAGCCAGTTGAGCGCCATCTCGAACTCGCCCGAGACCGCCAACACCGACCTCGGCAATGGTCAGCGCGCCGTCAGCTTCGCGCCCACGATGGTGATGTCCACCTACCTCGTGGCCATCGTCGTCGGACCCTTCGGCGCCACCGAGGCCGTGGACGTCAACGGCACGCCGCTGCGAGTCGTCTACCCCCTCGGCCAGGGTCACCTGACCGGCCTCGCCCTCGAAGCGGGGGCCTTCGCCCTGCGCTTCTTCGAGGACTACTTCGCCATCGCCTATCCCGGGCAGAAGCTCGACATGGTCGCCATTCCCGACTTCGCCAACGGGGCGATGGAGAACCTGGGGTGCATCACCTACCGCGAGACATCCCTGCTGGTCGACCCGGCGACGGCGTCGCACGCCGAGGTGAAGCGTGTCGCCCAGGTCGTCCACCCCGAGATAGCGCACATGTGGTTCGGTGACCTCGTCACGCTGGAGTGGTGGGAGGGCATCTGGCTCAACGAGGCGTTCGCCACCTTCATGCAGCTCATGTGCACCGACGCCTTTCGGCCGCAGTGGCGCATATGGACGGACCAGGCGGTCCTACGTGACATGGCCCAACACATCGACGGTCTCACCTCGACCCGACCGATCGAGTACGAGGTGGTCTCGCCGGGTGACACCCAAGGGATGTTCGACGTCCTCACCTACGAGAAGGGCGGGGCGGTGCTGCGCATGCTCGAGCAGTACCTCGGCGACCAGACCTTTCGCGACGGCATCCGCCGCTACCTCCGCCAACACAGCTACGCCAACGCGGTGACCAGCGACCTGTGGGACGCCCTCGGCGAGGCGTCCGGCCTCCCGGTCCACGAGATGATGGACACCTGGATCCTCCAGGGCGGCCACCCGCTGGTCACCCTCGAGGGCGGCGAACTGCGCCAGGAGCCGTTCGTCTTCGGTGACCCCGACCGACGCGGCGCCATCGGCGACCGGTGGCTCGTGCCGGTGCTGACCCGCTCGCTGAGCGGCGGCGCCCCGTCGCGCCACCTGCTGGCCGAGCGGCCCTGCCCGGTCGACGACCGGGCGCCGGTCGTCGTCAACGCCGGCGGCTCGGGGTTCTTCCGAACCCGCTACGGCGCCGCTGAACTCGACGCGCTGGCGCCGCGGATAGGCGAGCTCGACGAGCTGGAGCGCGCCACGCTGCTCGCCGACGCCTGGGCGGCGCTCTTCGCCGGCCACGCCACGTGGCGCGACATCTACCTGGTCGCCACGGGGCTCTGCGACCACGACGAGCCCACGCCGTGGCAGTTCGTCGTGACCGCCGCCACGATGGTGCGACGGGCCCTCGATGAGCCGACTCGAGCGGTCCTCGCCACCGACGTCCAGAAGCTCGCCGATCCCCAACTCGCCCGACTGGGGTGGGATCCGCGTGATGGAGAGGGCACGCTGACCGCCCAGCTTCGCGCCCACGTCGTCGGACTGCTCGCCACGGTCGGTGGTGTCGAGGCGGTGCGCGCCGAGGCGGTGCGCCGCTTCGACGCCGCTGACGTGGAGGGCGACCTCGCGCTCGTGGTGCTGCGGATCGTCGCGAGCCACGACCGGCCCGGCGACTACGAGACCTTCCTCGAGCGCTACCGCGACGCGCCGACCCCGCAGGAGGCGATGCGGTATCTCTACGCCATGGGCTCGTTCAACGACGTCGACGTCGCCCTGGACGCCGCACAGCGGTGTCTTCGCGAGTTTCGCAGTCAGGACGCCCCGCTGGTCTTGCCGGTACTCATGCAGAACGAGACGACCGGACCGACGGTGTGGCGCTTCGTCAGCGCGCACTGGGACGAGGTCCTCTCGCGATTCTCCACCACCCTGCACGCCCGCGTGGCGTCGGGGATCCCGAGCTTCATCAACGATCCGGCCCTGGCCGACGAGGTCGAGTCGTTCCACCGGGCCCACCCCGTCGTGGGCGGCTACCCCGCGTCGGTCGACCAGTACATCGAGCGAATGCGTGTCGGCCAGCGGTTCGCCACCGCGGTCCGTTCGCAGTTCTAGCCGCCCATGTCACCGGGGGCCTTCGTGGGGGTCATGGCCCTCATGTTCCTCTTGGAGCTGCCCGACAAGACGATGATCGCGACGGTGGTGATGTCGACGCGGGCGCGACCGTCGTCGATCGTCCTCGGGGCCTCGACCGCTTTCGTCGTGCAGATGGGCATCGCGGTCGCGGCGGGCAGCCTGCTCACCTTGCTACCCGGGCGACCGAAGGACTACGTGATCGCGCTGCTCTTCCTGGGCGGAGCGGCCTACCTGCTCCTCGTGCCCGAGCGCCGCGAGGAGCGAGAAGGCGAGACCGAAGCCGCTCGCGAACGGGCCGGGACTCGCTGGCGCGAGGTATCGACGGCCTTCACGGTGATCTTCGTCGGCGAGTTCGGCGACCTCACCCAGATCCAGGCGGCGAACCTGAGCGCCCGCACCCACCAGCCGCTCGAGGTCTTCGTCGCATCGTCGATCGCGATGGTCGCCGTCTCGTTTCTCGGCGCCTACGGTGGTCGCGCCCTGCAGCGGGTCGTCCCGCTGCGCTTCATCCGGCTCGGCGGTGGGATCGTCTTCGCGGCCCTCGGCGTCTACACCCTCGTCCAGGCGGTCCGCGGATGACCCTCGACGAGCTCGTCGCCTTCGCGCGCACCGTGAAGGGTTTCATGCCCGACGACGAGGGCGCGGCCCTCACCCGCCACGGCCTCGAAGTGGGCCGTCGCCGGCCGGGCGGCACCTGGCTCGAGATCGGCGCCTGGTGCGGCAAGTCGGCCGTCTACCTCGGCGCGGCGGCCGAAGCCAGCGCGAGCGTTCTCTACTCGCTCGACCACCACCGCGGCAGCGAAGAGAACCAGGCCGGCTGGGAGCACCACGACCCCGAACTCGTCGACCCCCACGACGGCCGGCTGAACACGCTGCCGTCGTGGCAACGCACGATCGCGACGGCCGGCCTGGAGTCGACGGTAATCGGCCTGGTCGGCCCCTCGACGGTGGTGGCCGCCCACTTCGATCGGCCCCTCGACCTACTCTTCATCGACGGCGGGCACGCCCACGACGTCGCGTGGGCCGACTATCGCGCGTGGTCGGCCAAGGTGGCCGTCGGCGGCCGCCTGTTGATCCACGTCGTCTTCGCCAACCCCGCCGACGGCGGGCGACCGCCGTACGAGATCTACCTGGCCGCCCTCAACGACGGCTTCGACGACGTCGACGACGTCGGCTCGCTGCGCGTCCTGCAGCGAACTCGCGGCGCGTCGAGGTGACCGACGGCGCCGCCGTCGGTCACCGGCGCCACGCCCGTCGCCAGGTCGAAGCGGTCCGCCGCCGGCCCGAACGCCGCGACAGCCCGGTTCGGGCCGGGCCACGACCGGCGCCAGCGCCCCGTGGCGGAAGAGCGCCGACGCCCCCGAGGTCGACGTCAACGCGTCAGCGGCGAGCAGGACGGCCGCCGCGGTGTAGCTGGTCGCCTCACGGTCGGGGAAGGTGACCGGTCCCGGGTAGGCCAGGCCAGTCCAGTACGCGCCATCGTCGCGGCGGTGGCGACCGGTGAGGTCGAAGAGGTCCAACGCCTCACTGGTGAGCCCCAACGCGTCGAGGGCGATCACGCACTCGGCCGTCTCGGCCGCGGTCACCCAGTCGTTGGTCGACACGCAGCGCACCCCGTAGCTGGACATGACGTGACGGTCCCAGCCGTCGCGCAGCCGCCGCACCCCCGGCTCGCCCGTGAGGGCGCCGCTGAGCACCGGGTAGTACCAGTCCATCGCGAACTCGTTCTTCGGGGCGAAGGCGCCGGGATGGTGCGCGACGGCGTGCCCGAGCCGACCCGCCGCCTCCGCCCACGCCGGTCGCTCGAGGTCGAGGCGCTCGGCGAGGGCTAACGCGCAGCGCAGGCTGTGGTAGATCGACGACGAACCGGTCAGCAGCGCGTAGGACTCGGGACGGCCCGCCGAATCGAGCGACCAGCGGACCGTTCCGTCATCCTGCTGCCAGCGCAGGACGAACGCGATGGCGCGGTCGACCACGGCGAAGTGTTCGGCCGCGAAGTCGACGTCGCCGGTCGCGAGCACGTAGTGGAAGAGGCCCGCCGCGACGTACGCGCACACGTTCGTGTCCAACCGCGCGTCGGCCACGGCGTCGCCGCGGTAGTAGTTGAACCAGCTCCCGTCGCCCAGCTGCCGCTGGGCCAGCCACCGGTAGGCCGCGCGCGCTTCGTCGCGGTACCCGGTGACCGTAAGGGCCATGGCCACCTCGACGTGGTTCCACGGGTCGCAGTGGCCGCCGGGGAACCAGACCAGCTGGCCGTTGGACCGTTGGAGGGAGGCGAGGTGCGCGGCGGTCTGGGCGACCGCCTCGGCCGTCAGCAGCCCGGGCACGCCGCCGAGGTCACTGGTGATGGCACTCAACGGTCCGGCTTGACGAGGTAGACGACCACCGACTTGCCCATGACCGGCGCGAGGAGCCGCTCGGCCCACCGGGTCAGCGCCGGGCGCTTCACGATGTCCCACACGAGGAACCGGTGGTAGGCCTTCACGTACCGGTTCTCCTCGTTGGTCGTACCCACCAGACACTTCAGCCACCAGTAGGGGCTGTGCAGCGCGTGGGCGTAGCCACGTCCCGTCACCGAGAGCCCCGCCGAACCGAGCCGAGACTCGATGACCGAGCGCCGGTAGATCCGTACGTGCCCCCCCGGCACCAGGTGGTACTCGTCCGACAGGGCCCAGTTGACCAGCTCGGGGAAGAAGCGCGGCACGGTGACCGCCATCGTGCCCCCCGGACGCAGGACGCGAGTCAACTCGGCCATCGCGGCGCCGTCGTCGGGGATGTGTTCGAGGACCTCGGAGCAGATGACCCGGTCGAAGGTGCCGTCGGGGAACGGCAGGTGCAGCGCGTCGCCCTGCACCGCCGCGCCGCTGACGCGGTCCGCGGACAGCTCGCCGGCTTGGGCCATCGCGCCGAAGGTGGCGACGACACCGTCCACCTCGTCGCGTCCGGCGTCGAGGGCGACCACGTCGGCGCCACGGCGCGCGGCCTCGAAGGCGTGACGACCGAACCCGCAGCCCAGGTCGAGCAGTCGGTCGCCGGTGCGCAGCCCCAGTCGGTCGTAGTCGGCGGTGAGCATCAGTCGAAGTGCATCGATTCGGGCAGGGGCCGGTGGTTGAGGATGGCGTCGTAGCAGGCCGCGGTACCTCGCGCCGTCACCTGCCACGTGAAGCGTTCCATCACGCGCTGGCGTCCTCGCGCCCCCAGTCGGGCGCGCAGCTCTGGGTCGTCGAGCAGACGGCGAATCGCCACGAGCAGCGCCTCGGGGTTGTTCGGCTCGACCAGCAGACCAGTCTCCCCGCTCACGCCGACGACCTCCGGCAGGGCGCCCCCCGTCGTGGCGGCCGCCGCCACGCCCCCGCACTACGCCTCGAGGGCCGGCAGCGCGAAGCCCGCGTAGGGGGTCGGCACGATGGCGACCTCCGCCTCGCCGTAGAGGCGAGCCAGCTCCTCGTCGCTGACCCCTGCGATCGTGGTCACGATGTCGCCCAGGCCGAGGCGTTCCATCGTTCGCGCCACCCGACCGCCGGGACGGGGCTGGCCGATGACGACGAGCTCGATGTCGCGCTCGACCCGCAGCTTCGCCACGGCCTCGAGCAGGGGCGCCAGACCCTTCATGGGGACGTCGCTGCTGGACGTCACCATCAGGCGTCCGGGGCGGGCGACCACGTCGTCGTAGGGTCGAAAGACCGTGTGGTCCACGCCGACCGGCACCACGGTCAGACGATCGAGCGGCACGTGCATCTGGGCGTGGATGTCGAGCTTGGAGTTGTGCGAGACCGTCAGCACCGCCGGCAGACGACGGGCGACGCGCACCTGCATGCGAAGGAATCCGAACCACCGTCGCGTCGTGAATCGCTTGACCAACGTCTCGGCGTGGTCCAGGGCGATCGAGCGATCGACGGTGATCGGGTGGTGCAGCGTCTCGAGGAGGGGCCAACCGTCGCGGCGCAGACCGAGGATGCCGCTGGCGAGGCACTGATCGTCGTGCACGAGGTCGAAGTCGAGCCGTCGCCGTTGGAGGATCCGCCGGACACGCCTCGAGAAGGCGAGCGGCTCGCCGAAGCCCGCCGCCAGCATGGTGGCGAACTCCGTGACGTCAGCCCAGGACGTGAACTCGGAGAGGGCGGGGATCCGGAATGGATCGGGTTCACGGTAGAGGTCGAGCCCGCGCACCGGCGTGAAACCGACCCCGTCGTCGAGCTCGGGCCACGGCGGACCGGCGAAGACCTCGACGCTGTGGCCGAGCGCCACCAGTTCGCGGGTCAGGTGCCGGGTGTAGACGCCCTGGCCGCCACATCGCGGGTTGCCCCGGTAGACGAGGAAGGCGATGCGGAACCCTCCGGGTTCGGCCGGTCGGGCCGGCACGGCCGGGGGAATGGTGATCGATCGGGACCGAGCGTGTGACGCCTTGGTCTCGGCGACGGTCTGGCGCAACGATCGAGGCACGGGCCAACTTTCGGTCTATCGGAGGTCCCATTCTCGCCGAACGACGCGACCAGCACAAATGGTCGTCGAACCCCGGTCCGCGACGTGACTACGCTGCCACTATGGACCTGACGTACCCCGCAGACGCCGAGGCGTTCCGCGCCACCATCCACGCCTGGCTCGAAGCCAACCTCCCCGCCGGCTGGTTCGAACCCGGCTTCACCCAGACCAACGCCGAACGCGCCGCCTTCCACGAGAGTTGGACCGAGAGGCTCTTCGAGGGCGGCTGGATCTGTGCGGGCTGGCCCAAGGAGTACGGCGGCAAGGGCCTCTCCCTGCTCGAGCAGGTCGTCTTGAACGAGGAGTTCGCCAAGGCCGGTGCGCCGATGCGGGCCGACTTCTTCGGTGACACCCTCGTCGGGCCGACCATCCTCCAGTGGGGCACCGACGAGCAGAAACGTGAGTTCATCCCGGGCATCCTTCGCGGGTCGATCGGGTGGTGCCAGGGCTTCTCCGAGCCGAACTCCGGATCCGACCTGGCCAGCCTGAAGACGAGTGCCGTCCTCGACGGCGACGAGTGGGTGATCAACGGTCAGAAGGTGTGGACGACGCAGGCCCAGCACGCCGACTACGTGTTCCTGCTCGCGCGGACCGACCCCACCGCGCCCCAGCACGCCGGGATCAGCTACCTGCTCGTTCCGATGCACCAGCCGGGCGTCGACGTGCGACCGATCACCCAGATCGACGGGACGGGCGAGTTCAACGAGGTCTTCTTCACCGACGCGCGCTGCCCCCGCGACAACGTCGTCGGTGGGGTCAACAACGGCTGGAAGGTGGCGATGACGACGCTGGGCTTCGAGCGAGGATCGTCGTCGACCACGGGCTATCGGCGCTTCCTCCAGGAGTGGGAGACCATCGTCGACGAGGCCCGCCGACGCGACCGCACGTCGAACCGTCTGGTCCGCGACCGCCTGGTCCGCTCGTGGGCGAAGGTGAAGATCATGGAGATCAACGGGTACCGAACCCTCACGGACGCGATGAACGGCACCCAGAACGCGGCGTTGCTCGGTGCCTGCAACAAGATGTTCTGGTCCGAGACCCACCGCGACACGATGGAGCTCGCCCTGGACGTGTTGGGGATGGAGGCCCAGATCCTGACGGGCACCCAGGCGACCGACGGCGCCTCGAGCGGTCCGCGACGTGGCCGGGCCGACTACCCGGTCTCGGATATCCAGGCGTCGTTCTTCTTCTCCCGGTCCGAGACCATCTGGGGCGGCACGGCCGAGATTCAGCGCAACATCATCGGTGAGCGGGCCCTCGGTCTGCCCAAGGAGCCGCGCCCCTAGCCGACGGTCTCGAGAGCGCGACTGCTCGTCACGTTGGCCCGCACCGTCGCGAGCAGGCCAACGGCCGTCGCGAGCGTGAGGGCCGCGCCGACGAACAGCCCCACGCGCGGGTCACTGTGGGAGATGATGTAGCCGACGGTGGGCGCCCCGATCGGCGTGGTACCCAAGAACGCGATCCCGTAGAGACTCATCACGCGACCCCGCATGGCTTGAGCGGAGTTGAGCTGGAGCGTCGAGTTGGCGGTCGACATGAAGGCGATGGAGAACGCCCCGGTCGGCACCAGGGCGATCTCGGCGAGCAACAGGGTCGGGGCGAAGGCGGTGAGGGTCATGAAGAGCCCGAACCCCAGCGCGAGGCCCGCCAGCAGCTGCGGCGTCGGATTCGCACGGTGCGCGATGACGAGACCGCCGATCACCGCGCCGAGGCCCATCGCGCCGAGCAGCAGCCCGTAGTTGGCGGCGTTCTGCTGGCGGAAGGTCACGTGGGCGAGCAGCGGAAGGGTGACCGTGAAGTTGAAGGCGAAGGTGCCGACCACCGCGACCGCCACGATGACGTTACGCAGCGGCGGCGTGTCCATGACGTAGCGGAGCCCCAGACGCAGCTGCCCCTTCTCCCGGTTGACGGTCTGCAGGGGACGGAACTCGGACCGGTCCATCATCGCGAGGGCCACGATCACCGCGACGTAGGTGACGGCGTTGGCGTAGAAGCACGCCGCGGTCCCGAGCAGCGCGATCGAGGCGGCGGCGATCGAGGGGCCGATGAGACGGCCGGCGTTCATCAAGACGCTGTTGAGACTCACGGCGTTGGCGATGAGGTCGCGGCCCACCATCTCCTGGACGAAGGCCTGGCGCGCGGGCACGTCGAAGAGGTTCACGATGCCCAGCAAGCCCGCCATCACGTAGATGGCGCCCACCGTGACGTGGTCCGTGGTGACCAGCAGGCCGAGCGCCAGGGCGAGCACGCCCGCGCCGACCTGGGTGCCATAGAGGATCCGTCGCTTCTCCAGGCGGTCGGCGACCAGTCCCCCGTACGAACCGAGCAGGAGCATGGGCACGTACTGCAGCGCGATGGCGATCCCGAGGTCGACCGACGAGCCCGTGAGCTGCAACAGGAGCCAACCCTGGGCGACGGACTGCATCCACGTGCCCGAGACGGAGATGAGCTGGCCGATGAAGTAGAGACGGAAGTTGCGAACGCGCAACGCCGCGAAGGTCCGGTTCGAGAAACGGGCGACCGCGCTCACGACTCCTCCAGCAGCCGCTCGAGCAGCGCCACGAGCTCGTCGACGCGCTCTACCTCCGATTCGGGTAGGGCCCGTAGGGTCCGATCGAGGAACTCGTTCTTGCGTTGGCGTATCGCCGCGAGCTCGCGACGACCCTTCGCGGTCAACGCCACCCGCGTACAACGCCGGTCCTCGGCGTCCGCCACCCGCTCCAGCAGGCCGAGACGCTCCATGTCGCGCACCAGTCTGGTCACTGACGGCGGCTGGATCTGCTCGGCGAGCGCCAGGTCGCCCAGCGAGGGGTGGTGCAGCCCGTGGACCGTCGCGAGCATCGACGCCTGGGCCGGGGAGACGCCACCGAGCGCCGACTGGCGCAGGCGTCGATTCAGTCGGGTGATCGCGTACCGGAGTCGCGCCGCGGTGTCGTTGGTGGTCGTATCCATTAGTTCACGTAACTAAATAAAAGAGTAGCGCCCCCGCACGCCGACGTGACCCGGGCGACCACTACTGGAGCGGGCCGTGCTCGGCCTCGTACTCCTTCAGCGTCGCGACGTGACCGGCGATGTCGCTCTCGGCCGAGGCCGGGGCCCGGTCGACCTGAGTGAGGTAGACCACCAGCCCGAGCTCGCGCAACACACCGTCCGCGGCCCGGCGCGCCTGCAGCTCGTCGCCCTTGGCCTGCCCCTTCTGGGCCGCCTCCTTGGCCGCCGCCGCCGCCGCTGACGGGGCGGCCGTCGCCTGCCCCTTGACCCTGTCCATTAGTCCCATGGCCACCCCCAATCGCTCTCGGCCCGAGCGTAGCCCCCGGGAGCGGCGCCGGCCAGTGGCTAGATCGCGCGGTAGCGCGGCACGTAACCCCCGGTGCCCAGGGACATCGAGTCCTCCGGGTCGATCGCGTCGTCGCCCCCGCCGCGCACCTCGGTCACCCAGTCCAGTCGATCGGTGAGGATCCGTGTCACGCCGCCCTGCAACGTGTCCGAGGAGATCGCGCAGCTCGAACAGGCGCCCTGGAGCTGCACCTCGACGACGCCGGTGTCGACGTCGGCACGCAGGAGGACGAGGTCGCCGCCGTCGGCCTGCACGGCGGGGCGCATCAGATCGATCAGCGCTTGCAACGATTTCAGACGGCTCTGGCGGACCTGGTCGGTGAGTGCTTCCACCGCACCAGTCTGCCGGTAGTTCTGCCCACCGTGACCCGAACGCCACCGGTACGCTGCAGGGGTGGACGCCCGGGACTGGACCGTCGAGGAGATCGACCTCTCCGACATGGACTTCTGGCGCCGTCCCTGGGACGAACGCGACGCCGCCTTCGCCGCCCTGCGGGCCCGTCGTCCGATCGCCCATTTCGCCGAGCCCCTCATCGAGGGCACGGCCTTCGAGTTCCCTCCCGGTCCCGGCTACTACGCCCTCACCCGGCACCGCGACGTGGTGACGGCGTCGCGGCACCCCGAGGTCTTCCTCTCCGGTCCGGGGGCGGTCTCCCAGTTGGACCTGCCGCCCGAGATGGTCGAGTACTTCTCCGGCATGATCTCCACCGACAACCCCAAGCACGCCCGCCTACGCCGCATCGTCGCCAACGCCTTCAATCCCCGTACCGTGCGGGCCATCGAGCAGTCCATCGACCACGTCGCCGATCGGGTCGTGACCGACGCCCGCGCTCTTGGTTCCGGCGACTTCGTCACCGACGTCGCGGCGCCGTTCCCGCTCGAGATCATCGGGACCATGATGGGCATCCCACCGAGCGAGTACCCCACCGTGCTGCGGGCCTCGAACGTCATCCTCTCGGCGGGCGATCCCGAGTTCGTCCCCGCCGGCACCGACCCCGTCGTCGCCTTCCTCGAGGCCGGGGCCGCGCTCACCGCCATCATGGAGGAGCTCGGCGCCTACCGTCGCGAGCACCCCGTCGACGACATCACGAGCGCTCTGGTGAACGCACAGATCGAATCCGAACGGCTCACCCAGCAGGAACTCGCGTCGTTCTTCGTCCTATTGGTCACCGCCGGCAACGAAACGACGCGTACCGCGATCGCCCACGCCTTGCAAGCCTTCACGACGTTCCCGGGGGAAAAGCGACGACTCGTCGAGGACTACGAGGTGCTCGCCGCCAGCGCGACCGACGAGATCGTCCGCTGGGCGTCGCCGGTGATCTGGATGCGACGCACCCTCGCGAGCGACTACACGCTGTCGGGGTTCGATCTGCGCGCCGGCGACAAGGTCCTGCTGTTCTACAACTCCGCCAACCGCGACGAGGAGGCCTTCAGTCGGCCCGAGGTCTTCGACGTCGGACGTCATCCCAACGATCACCTCGGCTTCGGCGCACCCGGACCGCACTTCTGTCTCGGTGCCCACCTCGCGCGTCGCGAGATCACCGTGATGTGGCGCACGCTCCTATCGCGCTTCCCCGCCATCCACGCGACCGGCGAACCAACGGCGCTGGCCTCCAACTTCGTCAACGGCATCACGCACCTGGCGTACTCGTTCGACTAACCGGCCTTCAGGGCGGCCACGGCCTCATCGAAGGCCCGTAGGGCTCGGGGACCCCAGACCGTGCCCGGTCCACCGTTCATCATGATCGCGACGCCCATCGCCTCCGCGACCTGTTCGCGGGTGACGCCCGCGCGCGCCGCGCCCCGGGCGTGCGAGACGACGCATCCGTCGCATTCGCGGGTCACGGCGATCGTCAACGCCACGAGCTCCTTGACACCGCTGGCGAGCGCACCGTCGGCCATCGCCGCGCGCGACATCGCCGAGTAGCCCTTCAGCACCTCGGGGATCATCGAACGAAGATCGAGAGCGGGTTGGCGAAGCTCGGCGCGCACCTCATCGTTGTGCTGCATAGCAACCTCCGGTGTCAATCGTAGTGTCGCTGCCTACACTGTCGCCGTGACCATCGACGACCTTCTCGCCAACAACCGCGACTACGTCGCCCGCCACGGCCATCGCGTCCTGGCCACCGAACCCCGGCGTCGCCTCGCCGTGCTCACCTGCATGGATTGACGACTCGACCTGTTCGGGGCCCTCGGTCTCGACCTCGGCGAGGCCCACCTCATTCGCAACGCCGGGGGGTTGGCGACCGACGACGCCATTCGGTCGTTGCTGCTGAGCCAGCGTCTCCTGGGCACGCGGTCGATCATGGTGCTTCACCACAGCCGGTGTAGCCTGGAGTCGTTCGTCGAAGACGAGCTCGTCGAGGCGATCACGTCGGAGACCGGCGCACGACCACCCTTTCGCCTCGGGGCCTACCGTGACGTCGACGCCGACGTGCGGTCGACGGTCGCCACGCTGCGCTCGAGTCCCTTCGTCGACGGCACCGACGTGCGCGGTTTCGTCTTCGACGTCGATGATGGCTCCATACGCGAGGTCACCCCGTGAGCGACTTCTTGAAACCCTGACTCGTCTGGTCGAAGCCGTGCGCCACGTAGAAGCGGTGCGCGTCGAGCCGTGGATTACGGCTGGTCAACTGCATCCGGTAGCAACCGGCGGCGCGCGCCAGCGCCTCGGCCGACTCGAGCAGGGCGGCGCCGAAGCCGCGACCGCGCCGGTCCCCGCGGACGTAGACGCTCTCGAGCTCACAGCACCGCCCTCCCGCGTGTTGGAAGTGCGGCAGGATGAGCACCTGGCAGAGGCCGACCACCTCGGTGCCGTCGACGACGGCGAGGACGTCACCGCCGCACTCGCGGGTCGCGACGACCCCCGCCCAGTAGGCGTCGAGGTCGTCCGGTCGCTCCCCCTCGGGCGCGAGCGACCCCTCGATCACGATGGCGACGGCGTCGGCCATCTCCTCGCGTCGGATCGGTCGTACCTCGACGCTCACGGACGCGGATCGATCGGCGTCAGGACTCCGATCGAGCGTTCGACCGCCTCGGCGGCGTCGAGGCAGAGGTCGTCGCGGTACATCGTGCCGATGACCTGGGCGCCGGTCGGCAGCCCGTCGGCGAGTCCCGTCGGCACGCAGACGGCGGGCAGGCCCATCAGGTTGGCCGGCAGCACGAACCGGAAGAGCTCCGCGACGGCCATCGCCGATTCCGCGTCGGCGATGTCGAAGCCGTGTTCGAAGGGCGGCTGGGTCCACGTCGGACCCACGATCAGCGGGTAGGACTCCATGAACTCGCGCCAGGCGCGTTCGACGGCGAAGCGCGACTGGTGCATCACGTAGAGCGACTCGGCACTGATCGGGAAGTCGACGGATGTGAGCTCGAGGAACCGACGGCCGCCGTCGCCGATCTGGGACTCGATGAACGGCATCGCCACCTTCAGACTGGTCCACATCAGTTCGGTCCACGCGAGGTAGGCCTCGAAGAGCTTGGGCGGTTCGACCTCGTCGACCTGGTAGCCCGCGGCCTCGAGGGCGCGGCCCGCGGCGCGCACGCCCTCGGCCACCGCGGGATCGGTCGAACCGCCCGAAGGTTCGGGTACGAGCGCGACGCGCCGGGCGACCGGTCGGCCCCCGAGGGGGACGTCGATCGACTGGGGGTCACGCGGGTGCGAGCCCATGACCACCGACAGGCCGAGGCGGACGTCGGCCACGTGGCGGGCGAGGACGCCCTCGGCCAGCATGATCTGGCTGTTGACGGGTCGCTCGACGGGGTCGGTGACGCTGGCCATGGGCACGCGGCCCCGGGAGGGCTTGATCGAGGTGATCCCACAGGCGTAGGCGGGATTGCGCAACGAGCCACCGATATCGTTGCCCAGTCCGATGGGGCTCATGCCCGCGGCGATCGAGGCCGCCTCGCCACCCGACGAACCACCGGTCGTGCGACCGTGACGCCACGGATTGTGGGCGACGCCGTAGAGCGACGACTCCGTGTTGATCCGCAGCCCCAGGTCGGGCATGTTGGTACGGGCCAGGAGGACGCCGCCGGCGGCGCGCATGCGCTCCACGGTCGGGGCGTCGACGGAGGCGGTTCGATCGGCGAGGACGACCGAACCCTCCGTCGTCGCGTACCCGGCCACGTCGATGTTGGTCTTGACGCTGAAGGGCACGCCGTGCAGGGCTCCCAGCGGCCGGCCGTCGCGCGCCGCCGCGTCGGCCGCGTCGGCCTCGGCGAGCACCTCGTCGGGACGCACCTCGACGACCGAGTTCACCGCCCCGTTGACCGCGCCGATCCGCTCGAGGTGCGACTCGACGACCTCGCGCGAGGTGACCTCGCCCGATCGGATCAATCGGGCCAACGTACCCGCCGACTCACGCCACCACTCACGTTCCATGCTCACCCCCGTGTCTCACCCGAGGGTAGCGCGCACGAGACGCGCGGCTGGCGCTACCGAGCACCTTCACTGTGTCGCTGGGTGCGCGTGACCACGATCCGTGACACGACGAGCAGAGCGAGGACCATGACGATCAGGATCGCGCTCGCGTCGAAGGAGACCACGTGCGCCGCCGCGGTCGGCTGGTTCCAGTCGGTCCATATGTAGTACGTGAGGTACGAGATGGGGTGATGCAGCAGCGTCCACGTCGGCAGGTTGTTCGTCACCCCCGCCGTGTACAGCAGGGGTGCCGTCTCGCCGCCGGCGATCGACAGAGCGATCAGGATACCGGTGACGATGCCCGGTAGCGCGGACTTCACGACCACCCGCCGCAGCGCGTAGCCACCGGACATCCCGAGCGCCTCAGCGCCCTCGCGATAGTTGGTCGGCACCTGGCGCAACGCCGATTCGGTCGCCTTGGCGATGTAGGGCACGACCATCATCGAGACGATCAGCAGCGCCGGCAAGAGTGAGAAGCCCCAACCGAGCCCGACGCACAGCGCGATGTAGCCGACGTACCCGAGCACGATCGACGGGAAGCCGGCGAGCACGTCGATCGCGACGCGCATGGCGCCACCGCTACGGCGACCATCGCGGCGAACGGCGAACTCCGACAGGTAGACGCCCGTGAGCACGCCGACCGTTCCGGCGATGACCAAGACGCCCAGCATGATGACCAACGTCCCGATGACGGCGTTCTCGAGCCCTCCGCTGGTGCCCTGCGAGAGGGTCGTCAGGACGTTCCAGCGCCAGGTCGGCACGGCACGAACGATCACGCTCGCGATGAGCCAGACCGCCGGTCCGACGACGAAGAGCAGGGAGCCGAAGGTGAAGACGCGAAAGGCCATCGACTTCGATCGCCGCCAGCCCGTCTTCGGGTACGCCGTCAGCTCGACCGACACGGCTACGACCGCCCAACCGGCGCCGACATCCGCGACGACCGCCCGACGATCCGGCGAGCGGCCAGGTTCACGACGATCGAGATCACCGCGAGCAGCAGCCCCGCTTCGGCGAGGGTCGCGACGGCGAAACCGGTTCCGTCGGTCGCGGCCGAGTCCAGTTGGCTGACGATCGTCGCGGCGATCGTCGTCATCGTCCCGTAGACGTTCGAGGACACCACGCCGAGCACGGACCCCGACACCATGGCCACCGCGATGGTCTCACCGAGGGCGCGACCGAGGCCGAGCACGGTCGCGCCGATGATGCCGGAGCGGACCCACGGTATCGTCACGCGTCGGGCCACCTCGGCGTCGGTCATGCCGAGGGCCTCCGCACCCTCCTTGGGCAGTGCGGGGACCTGGAGGAAGAGGTCCCGGGTCGTCGACGCGATGATCGGCACGATCATCAGCCCGAGCACGAGGCCCGAGGTCAGCAGCCCCTCGCCGTAGCCGACCGAACCGGCGAAGTAGCGCAGCACCGGGACGTCGGGTACGCGCGACGCCACGATCGGGTAGACGTCGTGCGCGAGGTAGGGGCCGAGCACCAGCACGCCCCACAGACCGATGATCACGCTCGGGATCCCCGCGAGGATCTCCACGAAGAGCCCCACCGGTCGAGCGATCCACCACGGCAGTCGCTCGGTCAGCGCGAACGCCGTCCCGATCGAGATCGGCAGGGCGATGATGATGGCGATCGCCGAGGTCTGGAGCGTTCCCGCGATGAGGGGCCAGGCCCCGTAGCGAGCGCCCGCGGGAATGGTGACGCCGTGGACGTGCTGGACGCCGCCGTAGGTGTTGCCCGGGAGCCACGCGCTGCTGGTGAGGAAACCGAACCCGTTGACCTTCACCGCGGGCCAGGCCTTCACGAAGAGCACGATGACCACGAACAGCAACGCCGCGATCGGCACGAAGGCCGCGGTCCGTCCCCCGACGCGCCAGAGGCCCTCTTCGTGGCGGCGCACGAAACGACCTACCCGCCGGGACCGATGGTCCCGGCGGGTAGGCGCGTTCATCGCGAGGCCCTCGCCCGATGCGGTCACGGCGACCCGACTACTTGATGGACTTGATCTGCTTGAAGGACTGGTCGACGACCTTGATCGGCAGGGCGACGAAACGTACCTGGCTGAGGTACTTCGAGCTGTTGCCGAACTTCGGGTTGATCGCCCACTCCAAGACCGACCGAACGGCTTGGGCGACCGACGCACTGGACTGCTTCTTGTTCACGATGGCGTACTCGTAGTTGACGATCGGATAGCCACCCTTCACCCGTCCGTTGATCATCGAGATCGTGCCGTTGGCGGGTGTGATCTTGGTGTAGCCGGTCGCCTCGAGCGACGCAGATTGCGGCGTGGGAAGGACGTACTGCCCGTCGCCGTTCTTGATCTGGGCGTACCCGAGTCCGTCGCCCAGCGCCTGGGTGAGGTAGCTGATGCCGACGTAGGCGATGCACCCCGGGGTCGCGGCGCAGCCAGAGACCATGCCTCCGTTACCGGCTTCGGCGAGCTGATTCTTGATGGCCGGCCAGGTCACCGTCGTGCCGTAGTTGCCGACGCCCCACGCGGCCCCGTCCTGACGGGCGACGTACTGGGAGAAGATGAAGGTGTCGCCACTGCCGTCGGAGCGGTGCAGCGCGACGATCGCCAGGGAGGGGATCTTCACGCCGGGGTTGAGGGCGGTGATGGCCGGATCGCTCCAGTTGGTGATCTTGCCCAGGTAGATGTCGGTGATGACGGTGCCGCTCAGCTTCAGGTGGGCGGTCAGGCCGGGGATGTTGTAGACGATCGCCTGGTACGAGATCGCCAACGGAATGTTGAGCAGCGTCGGGTTGGCGGCCAGCGTCGTCGGGGACAGGTAGGCGTCCGAGGAACCGATGTTGACGGTGCCGCTCGCCGCGTCAGCGATGCCCGTACCGGATCCCGTTCCCGCCGTACTGATGGTCACGTTGTGGTACGCCGCCTGGTAGCCCGGGGCCCAGATGTTCCACAGCGGGTAGAGCAGCGTGCTACCGGTCTCGGACAGGTTGGCGGCGGCGGGCTTCTCCACCGTCAGGGTCACGGTGGCCTTGGGCTTGGCCTTGGTGGAGGCCGACGCCCCGACCGCCAGGCCAGCGAGGCCGAGCGACCCAGCGAGTGCGACGGCGGTCGCCAGTCGGGTGCTCCTTCGAATGTTCCGATTCACAACGTTCCTCCTAGTAGGTGACTCGGCCACGGTACGCAGTCGAAGTGAACCGCGCGTGACCTCGCGGTAAGGCCCAGACGATTTCTCGGTTACGTCGAGACGGTCGTCAACCCATCAGCCCGTTGACGTAGCGAGCGGTGTCCGCCTCGCGTGGGTGTTCGAAGACCTGGTCGGTCCGCCCGTGCTCGACGAGACGTCCCCCGTGAAAGAACATGGTGTTGTCCGACACTCGCCGGGCCTGACCGAGGTTATGGGTCACGACGATCAACGTGAGCGCCGGAGTGAGCCGGCGCAATAGACCCTCCACCGATTCGGTGGAGAGCGGGTCGAGGGCTGACGTCGGCTCGTCGAGCAAGAGGACCTCCGGTCCGACGGCGAGCGCGCGCGCCAGGCAGAGCAGCTGCTGCTGACCACCCGAGAGGCGGTAGGGCGAGTCACCGAGCCGGTCCTTCACCGCGTCCCATAGACCCACCTCACGCAGTCGGATCTCGGCGACGACGTCGAGCTGACTGCCCCGAGCGATGCCGTGGGCCTTCACGCCCGAGACGACGTTGTCCTTGATCGACATCGGGAACGGGTTCGGACGCTGGAAGAGCATGCCCACCCGTCGACGGATGGTGAGGAGATCGTCGGACGGGTCCCAGATGCTCCGACCGTCCAGGCGCACGTCACCTTCGTGGCGGAACCCGACGACCCGGTCGTTCATCCTATTGAGCGTGCGCAGGAACGTTGACTTGCCCGAACCCGTCGGACCGATCAGTGCGGTGATGGTGCCGCGCGCGAACGCCATGTTGACGCCCGAGAGGATGGCCTTCGAACCGAAGTGGAGATTGAGCCCCTCGGTCTCGATGACGTTCGCCGGCCGATCGGCGTCGGGGTCGAGCCGGTTGAGCACGGACTCGATCCGCGCCGAATCGACCTCCGCCCGTATCACCTCGTCCATGCCCCGTCCTTGCGTTCTCGTCTCTTCGCGATGGTAAAGGGCGCAGATGAACGGCGGGTGAACGGATCGTAACGTCCCGACCAACTCTCGTCGCTCCTCACGTCGAGGACGGGCCCCGGACGTCGCCTAAAGTCGGGGTCAGGTTGAAAACGATTGAGGCGGCGTATGCGAATCGGGGTGCTGACGGCTGGGGGTGACGCGCCCGGGCTGAACGCCGCGATCCGCGCGGTCGGCGTCATGGCCCTGCGTGACGGGCACGAGGTCATCGGTATCGCGAACGGTTGGTCGGGTCTCGCGTCCGGGTACGCCGGACGCAGCCTCAGCCCACTCGACTTCCGCGGCGTCGTGGGTCTCGGCGGCACGCTGCTCGGTACCGCCCGCTACGACCTCGACCGACCGGCCGGTGGCCGCGACCGCGTGCTGGAGGCCATCAACGAGCACCTCGACGCCCTCGTCGCGATTGGTGGGGAAGGAACCCAGCGGATCTCGAACTGGCTGGCCGAGCGCGGCGCGCCGGTGGTCGGCGTTCCCAAGACCCTCGACAACGACCTGCTCGGAACCGACTACTGCATCGGTTTCGACACCGCGATCAGCATCGTCGCCGAATCCCTCGACCGCCTCTACACGACCGCCGACTCCCACCATCGGGTCATGGTCGTCGAGACGATGGGCCGAGCGACGGGCTGGGTCGCCGCCCTCGGGGGCCTCGCCGGCGGCGCCGACCTCATCGTCATCCCCGAGTTCCCCCTGACAATGGACGATATCGTCGCCCACCTCGTCAAGCGGCGAAGCGCCGGCAACGCCTTCTCGATCGTCGTCGTGGCCGAGGGTGTCAACCTCGCGACACTCGGCGGCACCGAGGTCACCGACCTCTCCAGCGAAGGGGTGCTGGGCGTGCGCCTCGCGACCCGTGGCGTCGGCCAGTTCGTCGCCTCCAAGATCGACGAGCACGGTGGCTTCGAGGTTCGAACGACGGTGCTCGGGCACCTCCAACGCGGGGGCAGCCCGACCGCCTACGACCGTATCTGGGCCACCCGAGTCGGGGCCGCGGCCTACGGGGCGGTCGTCGCCGGCGACTTCGGCAAGATTCCCCTGGTTCGCGGGGGGGGCATCGAACTGCAACCGCTCTCGGTCGTGGCCTTCGGCCAGCGCAGCGTTCCGCGGGAACTCTACGACCTCTGCGCCGCCTTCTTCTGACCGGCGTCGACTAGGGACCCAGTTGCCCGAGCCGGTAGTGGGTCCGACAGAGCACCCGGTAGTGGACGTCGCCCGCCGCGACGTCGCCGTAGAAGAACTGGTCCCCGGTCCGCGCGACCGCGCCGGCGAGGCCGCCCGGGGGGGCGCCCCCCCCGCGCCCCCCCCCCCCCGCCGGGCGGGGGCGCCGCGGGGGGGGGCCCCCCCCCGGGGTGGCCCGCACCAGCACGACGTGGTCAGCGGTAGCTCGTGGGCCCAATCGGCGATGGCGAAGAGCCGAGCCGAACCCGGGAAGAGGTTGAGCAGGAAGTCCGAGGACAACCCGAAGGCGTGGACGTCGACGTCGTGGTCGTCGACCAGCTGGGCGAGCGCGTCCACCTGGCCGGGGCTGGCGAACTGCACCTCGTCGATGACGAGGATACGGACCCCGCGGCGGAGCAGACGAACCACGAACGGCGCGAGGTCGGCTCCGGGGGTGACGGCCTCGGCCTCGGCCTCGATGCCGATGCGACTGGTGACCATCCCGGTCGCACTTCGGTCCCCGAAGGTCCACAGGGCGACGTCACTTCGTCCCTCTCGCAGCTGCCAGCAGAGCTGGAGCGCGAGCGTCGACTTGCCGGCCGCCATCGTCCCGTAGGTGAAGGTGAGCTCAGCCATCGTTACCCATGTCGGGCACTCACCCTACTGCGCGGGACCCGGTCGGCCGCAGGGCGCTGGCTAGATTGGGCCCATGGACTACTCCGTACGCGCCATCGCCTACATCCGCAACGACCGCGGCGAGGCGCTCGACGACAACTGGGACGACGTCGTCAGCACCGTCGAACTCGCGGCGGACGTCCCGAGCGAAGCGTTGCGCGGTCTCGCGGACTTCTCCCACGTGGAGTTGATCTTCTTCGCCGACTGGGCCGAGGAGGTCCCGCCCGCCCCGTGGCACCGCCGACCGCGTGGCAATCCGGACTGGCCCGACGTCGGCGTCTTCGCCCAGCGGAACAAGGACCGGCCCAACCGGCTCCTCCTGACGACCCTCGCCATTGAGCGTCTCGGCGAGCGTTCCTTCACGGTGCGGGGACTGGACGGGATCGACGGCACCCCGGTGCTCGACATCAAGCCGGTCTTCCAGTGGAGCGTGGCGCGCGGCACCTTGCGCGCCCCATCGTGGAGCGACGAGTTGGGCCAGCGCTACTTCTGACCCTCGCCGTTGGTGAAGGAGACGAGGACCCGCGCCAGCTCCGGACCCCGGTCCTCCTGGAGGAAGTGTCCGGCGCCTTCGATGGTCGTGTGGGGCTGACCGGCGGTGCCGGGGACGAGTTCGATGAATCGTCGATCGGCACCCCGGGTGATGGCGTCGCCGTCAGAGAAGCAGCAGAGGAAGGGCTTGGTCCACGCGGAGAGGACGGCCCAGGCCCGCACGTTGGCGTCGTGCGCCGGGTCGTCGGGGCCGATCGGGACGAGTCGGGGGAACTCGCGCGCACCCTCTTTGTAGGACTCGTCGGGGAACGGCGCGTCGTAGGCGGCGACCTCCTCGGGCGCGAGGGTGCGCTGACAACCGCCGGCGACGATGTGGCCGATGGGCAGCGTCGGCGCACTCTGGCTGAACTCGCGCCACGCGGTGAAGGCCTCGGGGACGCGCTCGTCCCCGGTCGGTAGTCCACCGTTGCCGATGGCGACGCGAGCGACGCGCTCGGGGTGTTCGGCGACGAGCCGAAGCCCGATCAGGCTCCCCCAGTCCTGGCCGAACACGGTGACGTCGGTGAGGTCGAGCCGATCGAAGAGCAACTGACGCATCCACTCGACGTGACGGGCGTAGGTGTAGTCACGCCGGTCGGTCGGCTTGTCGGACTGGCCGAAGCCGATCAGGTCCGGTGCGACCACCCGCCGGCCGGCGGCGACGAGGTCCCTGATGACGACCCGGTAGAGATAGGACCAGCTCGGCTCGCCGTGCAGCAGCACCACCACCGTGGCCCCGCGCGGTCCCTCGTCGCGGTAGGCGACCCGCAGTGGCGGTCCCCCGGTCGGGTCATCGACCTCGGCGTAGTGCGCCGGGTACGCGAAGTCCGCGATCGCGTTGAATCGGTCCTCAGGGGTTCGACGTCGTTCCATGGCACCTCTCTGCTCGCCCGGCGATCGCGTTCACTGACGGGTCATCGCCGCCCGCTCGGCGGCCCTGGTGGTGTCGGCGGAGTCGGCGGCGACCAGACGGATGTCGACCCGGTCGATCGACCCGGTGAAGGTGAACGGCCCGCGGTAGTGACGCGCCACCGCCGACGGACCGTCGTGACCGATCGTCATCCCGATGCTGGAGATGATGCGCATCACGAATGGTACGTGCATCACGGCGACGACGTGGCCGTCGACGACCAGGCTCGCGTCACCACCGGCGTCGCGGCGTCGAAACTGCACGCCAACGCTGGCCGCACCGTCGGCGAGCGGTGCGGGCGATCCGACGACGTGGTGGTCGCCGAAGATGTTGTAGTCGAGCCAGAGACGCTCGTCGGCGACGAAGAGGCTGATTCCGGCGTTGGCCGTACCGGTGGCCAGCAGCACGCCGTGGTCCCCCACCGCGCGGGTGACCGCGACGTCGAGGTCCCAACTGCGTCCGCCGATCGGGGCCGCGGCCTGGGGCGGTATCGGGCTGAGCGGCGGCCAGTAGGTGTAGTGGCGACTGGTTGGATGGGGTGAGTGGTCACGCGCGCGAGAGCTGAAGAGCTCGATGCCACGGTCGTCGAGGGGTAGGACGCCGTGGGTGGCGGCCTCGCCCCACCAACGTTCGACCAATTGCTGGAGCCGCTCGGCCTCGACCTCGGCGAGGTCGTGGCACTCCGACGGATCGACGGCGACGTGGTACAGCTCCCAGCGGTCGCGGTCGAAGTCCGAGCCCGGGGCGTGGCGCGTCACGGCCTTCCACCCCTCGTGGTAGAGGGCGCGGTGGCCGACCATCTCGAAGTACTGGGTGAGATGTCGCCCGGTCGCGCCGGCGTCGTCCAGGGCGTAGACCATCGACGTACCCGACAGCGGCATCTGGTCCAGTCCCCGATAGGTGGGCGGCACCTCCACGCCGACGATCTCGTAGATCGTCGGCGCGACGTCGGTGACGTAGTGGAACTGGTGGCGAAGGGTGCCGGGATCGGCGATGCCCGCCGGCCAGTGCACGATGAACGGCACGTGGACCCCGCCCTCGTGGGTGTTCTGCTTGTACCACTTGAAGGGCGTGTTGCCCGCCTGGGCCCACCCCCACGGATAGTTCGCGTGACTGTTCGGACCGCCGATCTCGTCGATGCGCGCGAGCGCGTCGTCGAGGTCCTCGGCCACGAAGTTGAAGTACTTCATCTCGTGCAGCACGCCGAGCGGTCCGCCCTCCTGGCTCGCCCCGTTGTCGCTCATCACCACGACGACCGTGTTCTCGAGGCGACCCATGCGGTTCAGCTCCTCCAGCAGGCGGCCCAGCTGGGCGTCGGTGTGCTCCAGGTACGCGGCGAACGCCTCCTGCAACCGGGCGGCGAGCCGCTGCTCGCCCTCGCCGAGCGACGCCCACGGCTCGACGCCGGGGTTGCGCGGCGCGAGCTCGGTGCGGCCGTCGACGATGCCCATCTCGCGCTGGCGACCGAACCATTCGTCGCGAGCGACGTCCCAGCCCCGGTCGTACCGGCCCCGGTGGCGCTCCCGGTAGGCCGCCGGCGCCTGGTGCGGGGCGTGGGTCGCGCCGAAGGCGACGTAGGCGAAGAAGGGGCGGTCCGGACGGACCGACACCGTGTCGTGGAGGAACTCGATGGCGTGGCCGACGAGGTCCTCACTGAGGTGATAGCCCTCATCGGGCGTGGAGGGCGGACTGACCCGGTGATTGTCGTAGACGAGGTCGGGCGCGAACTGATCGGTCTCGCCGTCGAGGAAGCCGTAGAACCGGTCGAAGCCGCGCTGCAGTGGCCACTGGTCGAAGGGACCGGCTGAGGAGGCGTCCTCCGGTGGGACCAGGTGCCACTTCCCGATCGCGAACGTGGCGTAGCCGGCGTCACGGAGCACCTCGGCCATCGTCGCCGCGTGGTGCGACACCTGGCCGCGCATGTGCGGGAAGCCCGACGACCAGTTGGCGATCCCTCGCATGCCCACCTCGTGGTGGTTGCGCCCCGTGAGAAGGGCCGCGCGGGTGGGCGAACAGAGGGGCGTCACGTGGAAGTTGGTGAATCGCACTCCGTCGGCGGCGAGCGCGTCGATCGTCGGGGTCACCAGGGTCGATCCGTAGCAACCCAGGTGGGAGAAGCCGAGGTCGTCCAGCAGGACGAGCACGACGTCGGGCGCCCCGGCTCGGGGATGGGCCGGCGTCGGCCACCACGGTCGCGACTCGCGGAGCGTTCGTCCGATGACGCCTTCGAAGTCTTCGTACCGCGACACCATCGGGGCCCCCTGACTCCGAACCAGTGTAACTTTCGCTGTCGCTGAACGTGAACCGAGTCCGGCTACCCCGCCCCGAAGTCGTCGGGCATCTGGATCGCGACGACCTCGCCGGTCACGGTTGCGGTCCCGTCGACCCAGACCGTCGAGGCCACCGTCACCTTGCGCCCCTGGATCTCGACCACGTCGCCGCGGACCTCCAGGGTCGGTCCGAGTGGCGTCGCCTTGACGTAGCGAACGGCGAGGGTCCCGGTGACGAAGCGATAGCCCGGCAGCGTGTCCATCGCCCGTTGCTCGTGACGGTACATGGCCGCCGACGCCGTCGCGGTGCTGTGACAGTCGATCAGCGAGGCCAGCAGTCCGCCGTAGACGAAGCCGGGGATCGCGGTGTGGAACGGCGCCGGTGAGAACGTGGTCAGGCTCTGCTCGCCGTCCCACCTGGTCTTGATGCGGTAGCCGTGCTCGTTGAGCCGCCCGCAGCCGTAGCAGTGAGCGAGGTGCTCTGGGTAGTAGTCCTGAAAGGCCTTCACGCGACCGCCGATCCGTCGTCGTGGCGATCGTAGCGCCCGGCCCGTCAACGACGGCTCGGCGCCGACCGGACCGGGATCGACCGGGTGGAGCGTCACCGGCTCCAAGTGGCGAGGAAGGCGTCGAGGCTCGCTCGAGTCGGCGCGGTCGCCGGTCCGAGGGACCCGATAGCCATCGCCGCCGCCGCGTTCGCTCGGCGCGCCGCCTCGAGCGCCGGGGCACCGCGGGCGACCTCGGCGAGAAAGACGCCGTTGTGCGCGTCTCCCGCGCCGTTGGTGTCGACGACGGTGACGGGGAACGCCGCCACCCGCTCGACGCCGTCGTCCGCGGCGACCAGGCAACCCGACGAACCGTCGTGCACGACGACACCACGGCGGACCCGTCGACGAAGCTCGGTCGCGGCGCGGACCGCGTCGTCGGTCCCCGTCAGCGCCCGACACTCCGACGTGCTCGCGAGCAGCCAGTCGGTTCGGGCCAGCACGGCCGATAGGGCACTCGGTTCACCGTCGAGGACGCGGGCGCCGGGGTCGAACGCGACGACCACGTCAGCGGGGATCGATTCGAACCACGGAACGATGACGGACGCCAACTCGGGGTGGGCGAGGTTGTACCCCGAGAGGTAGAGGTAGTCGCCCGACCGGACCTCCAGTGCCCCCAGCGAGTCGCGGCGAAGTCCGAGTTCGGCACCCGGCGCCGTGACGAAGGTCCGTTCGCCGTCGCCGTCGATGATCACGACGCACACCCCGAGGTCGTCGGCGCCCCCGTCGTTGGCGGCGACCGCGACGCCCTCGTCGGCGAGCGCGGCCCGAGCGAGTTCGGCGAAGACCCCGTGGCCGAGACGGCCACCGTAGGCCGTCGCCATACCCTGGCGAGCGGCCGCGGCGAGGACGTTGAAGCCCCCGCCCGGGGTCACGAGCGATGCCCGGCTTCGAACGTCACCGCCCCGCTGCGGCAGTGCGTCGACCCGCAGGGTCACGTCGATGAGCACGCTGTCCAGCACGACGAGTCGCACGGCCCGCGACCTAGTCGTGCTCGGCGAGGAAGGCACCGACCACCTCGAGGTACCGCTCGGGCTCTTCGACGAACGGCATATGGCTCGACGACTCGAACATCTCCCATCGCACGTCCTCGATCCTATCGACGTAGGGCTGCACGGTGGCCGGCGTGGCCTCGTCGAAGCGTCCCGACACGAGCAGCGTCGCCACCGCTATGCGGTCGAGTCGTTCGACGATCGACCAGGATCGCAGCGTGCCGATGCAGTAGAACTCGCTAGGGCCGTTCATCGTCCGATAGACGGTGGGGTCCTCGTCCATCTGGTTCATGGTGGCGCGGACCTCGGGGGGGTTGGGGACGACCCGGCAGACGTGCTCGTCGTAGTACACCTGCGTCGCCTCCCGGTACGCCGGGTCGTCCACTGTGCCGTCGGCCTCGTGCCGGTCGAGGGTCTGGCGCACGTCGGGGGGCAGGCCGCGGCGCAGTCGACCCGCCTCACTCATCCAGAGGTCCATGGACGCCGGCGAGTTGCTGATCACCAGTGACGCGAGTCCCCCGGGACGCTCGACCGCGTGCTCGGCGGCCAGCATGCCGCCCCACGACTGACCGAGCAGGTGGTAGCGGCCGACGCCGAGCCCGGCCAGCAGGTTGTCGAGTTCGTCGAGGAAGAGCCGGACCGTCCAGAACTCCTCGCCCCGGTCGGGCAGGTGCGTCGACCGACCGCACCCGAGCTGGTCGTAATGGATGACCGGCCGACCGGTCAGCGCGAGGTCCGCGACCCTGAGCAGGTAGTTGTGCGCGGCCCCCGGACCGCCGTGCAGGATCACCAGCGGCACTGCACCGCCAGCCAGGTCCCCGGTGACGCGGTACCAGGTCTCGTAGGGACCGAAGGGGACGGTGCCCGTGAACGACGCATCAAGGACCATGGCGCGACCTTACTCAACCGTCAGCGACCGCATCGGGGGCGAACACCACGGGATTTTTACCGAGTCATTAGGTTGTGCGCCGTTGCGGGCCACCATCGATTGCTAGCGTTGACCCGAACTGTTGCGACCATTCGGTCAAAGATGCACGAGGCGCTGGTCCCCTATGGCACGACGAACCCCCCAGCACGCCCGCCCCCGCGTACGGCCTCGGTCGCGCACCGGTGGGGTCGAGGGCAACACCCGGTTGACCAGTTCCTTCGCGGCCGCGATCTTCATCCTGCTCTTCCTCGAGGGCGTCACCATCGTCAGCATCCGGTCCCTGCTCACCCCCCACGTCTTCATCGGCGTCCTGCTGATCCCACCCGTGCTGATGAAGATCGGCTCGACGACGTGGCGGATGGCCAAGTACTACCTGGGTAACCGCGAGTACCGGTTCAAGGGTCCGCCCGCGCCGCTGCTTCGGCTGCTCGGTCCCGTGGTCGTGGTCTTGACGGTCGTGCTGCTCGGCTCGGGCGTCGGCCTGGTCGTCGGTGCCCCGGTCTCGGCGCGACCGCTCCTGTTCACGATCCACCGGGCCTCGTTCGTCCTGTGGTTCGGCGCAATGGCCCTCCACGTGCTCGGCCACGCGGTGGACACGGCCCGTTTTGCGCCGCGCGACTGGCTGGCCTACACGCGACGTCAGGTGAGGGGCGCCTCGGCGCGACAGTGGACGCTCGGTGGCTCACTCGTCGTCGGCGCGATCGCCGCCGCCGTCGTCACCCCGTACGCCGCCAACTGGCACACCGCGTTCTTCGGCTGAACTACGGCTCGACGAGGGGCACCGACGAACCCGGCTCGATCGCCACGACGCGCGTCGCGCCCCCGCGTTCGCTGAGATGGCGGGCGACCTCGTCGGGCGTTCCCGCGAGCAGCGGAAAGGTGCCGAAGTGGATGGGAGTGAACCGCGAGACGCCCAACAGCCCCACCGCGTAGGCCGCCTCACGCGGACCCATGTTGTAGTGACCGTCGATCGGCATCAGGGCGATCTCGGGCGCGTAGAGCTCACGGATGATCGCCATGTCACCGAACACGTTCGTGTCGCCCGAGACGTAGACGGGGCCACCGCTGCCCTCGGGCAGGTGCGCGACGAACCCGACTGGGTTGCCGCCGTAGATGTTGGGCAGGTTCTCCCCGGCGTTGACCCCGCACGAGTGATCGGCGCCGACCATCGTCAGCGCCACGTCACCGACGCGCACCGTGCCACCCTTGTTCATCTCGAGGATGTTGCTCACGCCCTGGGTCGCGAAGTGCGCGGCCATCTCGGGGACGCACACGACCGTGGCGCCGGTCTCCAGCGCGAGCGGCACCACCGACCCCATGTGGTCGAAATGGCCGTGGGTCACCGCGATGACGTCGATCGGGCCGAGGTCCTCGAGACTGACCGGACTCTTCGGGTTCTCCAGCCACGGATCGAACACGACCCGGGTGCCCGTGGTGGTGGTCACGAGCACCGTCGCGTGGCCCAGCCACGTTATCGATCCGGGAATGGCAAACTCGCCGGCTCGGGCCAACTCGTCACTCAAGGTCGTTACCATCACTACCCCCTAGGTTGCTCGTCGCGATAGGTACACCGTAGCGGTCCCTCTACGGACGGACCTACAGTTACCAGTCGAGGAGGTTTCCGTGCCAATCGCGTCCCCCAACGACCTGGCCGGCTGGCCGATCAGTGCGACGCCGGGCGGGACGACGGGTGTCGCGGTCGGCGCCGACCACGCCCGATTATCCCGATCCTCACTACCGTGGCGATGCGCCGTGCCGACGCCCGAGCGGTGGCCCGTCGCGGCGTGGACGCGCTGGTTCGCGATGCGGGGACCGCCATCGCGCTCGTCGCGTGCGAGCACCTGCGCTCCGCCTACGGCGCCCGGGTCGCGGCCCTCGTCGGACCGGGTCTCAATGGCGCCGACGGACGCGTCGCGGCCGACCAGCTCCGCCGACGGGGGGCGCGCGTCGACGTCATCGACGTGGCCCACCAGCCCACGTCGCTTCGGGGCTACGACCTGATCATCGACGCCGCCTTCGGGCTCGGTTGCTCGCGCCCGTACCGGGCGCCGCACGTGCCACCGAACACCGTGGTCGTGGCGGCGGACCTCCCGTCCGGGGTCGACGCGGCCACCGTGGAGGTCCTCGGCCAACCGATGAAGGCCCACGCCACGGTCGCCCTCGGTGGGAGCGCGCCGGCCCGCCTCATGCGTCCCGCCGCGGCGTACGTGGGCGAGTTGCGCGTCGCCACGCTCGGGATCGACTGCGAGTCCGACGACGGACTCGTCGAGTTTGCGGACCTCACCGGTTTCGTGCGTTGGGGTCGTGACGACCACAAGTGGCACCACGCCGTCGACGTCATCGCGGGGTCGGCGCTGATGCCGGGCGCGGCCGACCTCGTGACCCGCGGCGCGCTCGCCGGGGGCGCGTCGATGATCCGTCTGGCCAGCCGCGACGACCTCGGTGCGCGCGTCACGCTCGCGAGCGAGGTGGTGCGCACCCAGGGACCGCCCGATCCGCGGAGCCGGTCGGTCGTCGCGGGCCCGGGGCTCGGCCGTGACGGCGCCGCGTGGCTCGCGCCCCGACTCGTCGACGTCCGCGTCCCCGTCGTGCTCGACGCCGACGGCCTCTACGAGCGGACGCTCGACGTTCGCCGCGCTGAGACCTGGGTGCTCACCCCCCACGACGGGGAGTACGAACGACTCGTCGGCTCGAGCCCCCCCGCCGACCGTTTCGAAGCGGCCCGGGTCCTCGCCCGGTCGAGTGGCTGCGTCGTCCTGCTCAAGGGCCCGACCACCGTCGTGGCACACCCCGACGGACATCTGCGCGTCGTCCAGTCCGGCACCAGCTCCCTGGCGACGGCGGGCACCGGCGACGTCTTGGCCGGACTGATCGGCGCGAGCATCGCGCGCGGCCACGATCCGTTCGACGCCGCGGCCCTCGGCGCCTTCGTCCACGGGATGGCGGGGGCGCGACTGGCCCGCTACGCCCGCTCCTCGGACCTACCGAACGCCATCGCCGAGGTGATCGCAGGCGTCTAGCCTCAGCGGTCGCCTCCGACGTGGAAGTCTCGACTGTGCTTGCGGATCTCGCGTCGGGCGATCGTCATCTTGTGGACCTCGTCCGGTCCGTCGGCGATGCGCAACGTCCGGATCCCCGCGTACATGTGGGCCAGCGGCGTGAACTGGGTGACCCCGGCGGCGCCGTGGACCTGTATCGCCCGGTCGATCACCTTCAGGGCCATGTTCGGCACCGCCACCTTGATGCCGGAGATCTCGGCGGCGGCGCCCTTGTTGCCGACGGTGTCCATCAGGTGTGCCGTGTGCAAGACGTACTCGCGGGCCATGTCGATCTCGATCCGTGACTCGGCGATCCAGTCCTGGATGAGCCCCTTGTGGGCGAGGCTCGAACCGAAGGTGTGGCGTTCCAGCGATCGGGTCACCATCAGGTCGAGGGCCCGTTCGGCCACCCCGATGGTGCGCATGCAGTGGTGGATCCGCCCCGGTCCGAGCCGGGCCTGGGCGATGGCGAAGCCGCCCCCCTCCTCACCTAGCAGGTTGTCGACCGGCACGCGGACGTCGCGGTAGATCACTTCGGGGTGTCCCCCGCGCTCGTCGTACCCGAAGACGTGGGGTTCGAGGCCGATCTCGACCCCCGGCGATTCGCGAGGCACCACGATCATCGACTGCTGACGATGCCGGGGGGCCGACGGATCGGTCTTGCCCATGACGATGAGCACCTGACAGCGGGGTGAACGGGCGCCGCTCGAGAACCACTTGCGGCCGTTCAGCACGTACTCGTCGCCGTCACGTTCGATGGCGAGGCCGATGTTGGTGGCGTCCGAGGACGCGACGTCGGGCTCGGTCATCGAGAAAGCGCTGCGAATCTCCCCGGCGAGCAGGGGGGCCAACCACTCGGCCTTGACCTTCTCGGAGCCGTAGAGGCTGAGGATCTCCATGTTGCCGGTGTCGGGGGCGTTGCAGTTCATCGCCTCCGAGGCGAACGAGTAGCGCCCGAGCTGCTCCGAGATCGGCGCGTAGTCGAGGTTGGAGAGGGGCGTGCCGGGGCTGTCGGCGTTCAGGTGGGGAAGAAAGAGGTTCCAGAGCCCCCGCTCGAGGGCCTGCGCCTTCAGTCGGTCGAGGACGGGCGGGTAGCCGTCGATCCCGAGCTCTTCCAGTTGGTCGTAGTAGGTCTGTTCGTTGGGCTCGATCACGTGCTCGATGAACCGGTGAACCGACTCTTGGACCTCGAGCCCCCGTTCGGAGAACGCGTACGGCATCGCCACCACCCTTCGTCGAGAAAAGGCACCCGGCTGCAGGCTAGTCAAAGCCTCGTGGGGGGTCGCCGGGGCCGTCGGCGACGCTAGCGCCACAACGTCGGCTCGTCAGCGTCCGGCGCGACGCCCGGCGACGACGCCACGTCGCAGGTCGTCCGGAGCCATCAGCGCGAGCGCCATCGCGGCAACCTCTCCGTCGTCCGGGCAGCACGAGCTAAGTCGATACAGCAGCTCCGGGTTCTGCGATCGCAGCACCGCGTTGCGCACGGCGACGTCAATCTGGTATCGCCACGACGTGATCGCCGGACTCTCCGACGTCGCGAGCAGTGGGCCACGATAGAGATCGACGGCGGCGCTAAGGTCGCCACTGGCTAACGACCGAAGCACCTGGACGTGATCGGCGTCCACCCGCCCGAGCAGTCGATAGGGGCGCGATCCGATGACGTCGCCGATCAACTGACGCAGGTGCGAAAGCTCCGCCTTCACGGTCGTCACGCTGATGGTTTGGTCACCGTAGAGCAGAGCGGTGAGTTCGTCGAGCGACAGGCCGTGTTCGTGCATGGCGAGGATCGTGAGCAACTCCAACTGGCGCGGACTGACGTGCACGGCCGAGTCGTTCACCCGAACACTCGCGTGCCCCAGTACGCGCAGGGTTACCGTGCCGTTGACGGTGGGTGACCGGACGACACCGTCGGCCGCGGGGTCGCGCGCCAGTTCGTACTCGACGTTGCGCGCGAGCGCGCGCACCATGGTCAACAGCGACGGGTTGTACTTCGTCCAGAGCGACGACACGTCGATGACGCCGAGCGAACGACCGTCGACGGGGTCGACGATCGGAGCCGAGTAGCAAACCCAATCGTGCACCATCGGCGCGTAGTGCTCGGCCGAAAAGACGGTTGCCGGCCGGATCAGTCGATGGGCCAGCGCTAGCGCGTTCGTGCCCACCGACGCCTCGTCCCATCGACCGCCTTGGGTGAAGTTGACCTGGTCGGCGTGGCGTCGCATGCCGCGGGCGCCGGCCAGCCACGTGATGGTCACGGAATCGTCGGTCAGCGCGGCGACGAGGTCGCCGTCGGCGGTCACGTCTCGGAGGTCGTCGAGGATCACCCGGCAGGCACGACCAAGTCGGGAGTCGATGAACCGAGCAGTCGACGTTGCTGGTTCGGTCATCGGCGCGACGCGAAGGTCCACGGGGACCGTCTGGGAGGAGCGTTGCCACGACGCGAATACCTCGGGACGCGCGTCCCCCGACGACTCGCGGGACGCTACGGCGTGGCGCCACACCGATTCGGCCTCACCTCGGCGCTCTCGAAGCTCCCGGTTCATTCCCCCACCCCCCGACGTCTCCGCCGGTACTGCGAACCATACCCTGGGTTGGCCGGCGCTAGGGCGCCGACGAGGTAGCGCCACTCGCCAACCTTTTCCCAACCCGACCGCCCCTACGGTCATCGTGTTGCGAGTGACGCAACGACATCGCGACGCCGCTGGCGAGCGACTGGTGATTGGGGGAATCATGCTCTACGACGTTCCTGGATCGGCCGGCAGTCCGGTCTCGGTGAAGACGAGCTACGACAACTACATTGGCGGACGCTGGGTGCCACCCGTGGACGGTCGGTACTTCGACAACATCACACCCATTACGGGCGAGGTCTTTACCAAGGTGGCCCGGTCGAACGGCAAGGACGTCGATCTCGCCATCGACGCCGCCCACGCGGCCAAGGACGCGTGGGGACGCACGAGTCCGGCCGAGCGGTCGCTGCTGCTGCTTCGTATCGCGGATCGCCTGGAGGCGAACCTCGAAGCCATCGCCATCGCCGAGTGTTACGAGAACGGTAAGCCGATCCGCGAGACCCTGGCCGCCGACATTCCGCTCGCCATCGATCACTTCCGGTACTTCGCCGGCGCCCTGCGCGCCCAAGAAGGGTCGATCGGCGTCATCGATGACACGACCGTCGCGTACCACTTCCACGAGCCGCTGGGCGTAGTCGGCCAGATCATCCCCTGGAACTTCCCGATACTCATGGCCACGTGGAAGATCGCGCCGGCGATCGCCGCTGGCAACTGCGTCGTCCTGAAGCCGGCCGAGCAGACCCCGTGGTCGATCCTCAAGGTCATCGAGCTCATCGAGGACCTCCTGCCCGCCGGCGTGCTCAATGTCGTCAACGGGTTCGGCGTCGAGGCCGGTAAGCCTCTCGCCTCCTCGCCGCGCATCGCCAAGGTGGCCTTCACCGGTGAGACGACGACCGGGCGACTCATCATGCAGTACGCGTCAGAGAACATCATCCCGGTCACCCTCGAGCTGGGAGGCAAGAGCCCGAACATCTTCTTCCCCGACGTCATGGCGGCCGACGATGACTTCCTCGACAAGGCGATCGAGGGGCTCGTGCTCTTCGCACTCAACCAGGGTGAGGTCTGCACCTGTCCGTCGCGGGCGCTCATCCACGAGTCGATCTACGACGAGTTCATGGCGCGCTGTCTCGCCCGGGTCAACGCCATCAAACTGGGCAATCCGCTCGACACCGAGACCATGGTCGGGGCCCAAGCCTCGAACGACCAACTCGAGAAGATCCTGTCGTATCTGGACATCGGCCGAAGCGAGGGAGCCGAGGTGTTGGTCGGTGGCGCGCAACGCCAGGTGGCCGGTTGCGAAGGCGGGTACTACGTCGAGCCAACCATCTTCAAGGGTCACAATAAGATGCGCATCTTCCAGGAGGAGATCTTCGGGCCGGTGCTGTCGGCGACCACGTTCTCGTCAACCGAAGAGGCCATCGCCATCGCCAACGACACCCTGTACGGCCTGGGCGCGGGACTCTGGACCCGCGACGTCAACACCGCCTACACCGTCGGTCGGGCGATCCAGGCTGGTCGAGTCTGGACGAACTGCTACCACCTGTACCCCGCCCACGCCGCCTTCGGTGGTTACAAGGGCTCCGGTATCGGTCGCGAGACACACCTCATGATGCTCGACCACTACCAGCAGACCAAGAACATGCTGGTCAGCTACGAACCGAAGAAGCTAGGGTTCTTCTAACCATGACACCACTTCGTCGCGTCGACATCACCGACGAGGCGGCGCAACTCGTCGCCCGGCTGAAGGAACAGCATGGACCACTGCTCTTCCATCAGTCGGGCGGCTGCTGCGACGGGTCCAGCCCGATGTGTTACCCGCGAAACGAGTTTCGAATCGGCCAGCGCGACGTTTTTCTCGGGGTCGTCGCCGATACACCGTTCTACATGGGCGCCGACCAGTTCGAGTACTGGTCCCACACCCATCTCCTCGTCGACGTGGTTCCCGGTCGGGGTGGGGGGTTTTCCCTCGAGGCCCCCGAAGGTGTTCGCTTCCTGATTCGCTCGAGCGTCTTCACTGATGAGGAGATGGCCGAACTAGAGCCGGTCGGAATCGGCGACCACCACTCGCTCGAAGCGCCGTGAGCTCATCGCTCACCGCTTTGCGTGCCGGGCGCGTCGTCGTTCACGGAGAGCGGCGCTGATACGCTGCGGCCGTGCGCTTCTCCGACGAGCACGAGGCCTTCCGCTCGACGGTGCGCTCCCTCGTGGACCGCGAGATCAACCCCAACGTGGACGAGTGGGAGCGGATCGGTGAGTTCCCCGCCCACGACCTCTTCCCCCGTCTAGCGACGTTCGGCCTGCTCGGGCTGGAGTACGACACGGCGTACGGCGGCGAGGGTGCCGACCACCTCTTCACGCTCATCGCCTGCGAAGAGTACGGACGGATCGCCGCCGCCGGGGTGGCCATGGCGATCGGGGTGCAGACGAGCATGGCGACACCGGCCCTCGCTCGCTTCGGGTCCGAGGAGCTGAAGCGGCGGTATCTCGCTCCCGCGATCGCCGGTATCGCGGTCGCGGCGATCGCGGTCACCGAACCCGACGCGGGGTCTGACGTCGCGGCCATCGCCACCCGCGCGGCCCGTGACGGTGACGAGTGGGTCATCAACGGGCGAAAGCTCTACATCACCAACGGCGTGCAGGCCGACTGGGTCTGTCTACTCGCGCGCACGTCGGACGAGGGTGGCTACCGGGGCCTGTCACAGATCGTCGTGCCGACCGCCACGCCCGGTTTCAGCGTCTCGCGCAAGCTCGACAAGCTGGGCAACCGCTCGTCGGACACCGCCGAACTGGTGCTCGACGACGTGCGGGTCCCCGTCGCGAACACGATCGGCGAACCGGGACGTGGCTTCGAGCAACAGATGCGCCAGTTCGTCATCGAGCGGATGACAGCCGCCTACACGATCGCCGGGCAGTGCCGCTACGCCCTCGATCGCACGCGCGACTACCTGCTCGATCGAACGGCCTTCGGCGAGCCACTGGCCGCGAAGCAGTACGTGGCGTTCCGCTTGGCCGAGCTGTCGGCGCGGGTCGACCTGTTGCGCAGTCACAACCTTCAGTGCGCCCAAGACCTGATGGCTGGCGAAGACGTCACACGGATGGCGACGGTCGCCAAGCTGACCGCCGGCCGCCTCGCTCGCGACGTGGCCGACCTCTGTCTGCAGTTCCACGGGGGCATCGGGTACATGGAGGAGTCCTGGACGTCGAGGTTCTTCCGCGACATGCGACTCTCGTCGATCGGTGGCGGGGCCGACGAGGTGATGCTCAAGGTGCTCGCCCGCCTCGACGGCTTCCCGGTCTGATTCGGCCGGTCGTCGGTGGACGCGCGTAAGGAGGTCCCGTGAAACCCGATCTATCCGGACTTGATCCGTTGGAGGTCAATCTGGCGACCCGGGTCTGCGTCGGTGACGCGATCGGGCGCTCGGCCGCGATGTTCCCCGATCGACCGGCCGTCGTCGACCGCGACGTCGTCGTCACCTACCGCGAGCTGGACGACGCCGCCGAGGCGCTCGCCACGGCGCTGTTGCGTCTGGGGAACCCACGTCAATCGGCGGTCACCATGTTGATGTCCAACTCGTGGCAGTTTCTCGCGACCTACGCCGCGTGCGCCAAGTCGGGCCTGGTCGCCATGCCGGTCAACGTGACGCTGACCGCGGCGGACATCGCGTGGATCGTGAACGACGCGCAGTCCCCCACGATCGTCATCGACGACAGCTTCGTAGCGTTGTTGGAGCGTCTCTTGCCCGACCTCACCTCCGTCACCACCGTGGTGGTCGTGGGTGACGGCACCGCGACCGGACTCCCCGAGTCGATGGTGACGCGATGGGATGCGTTGGTGCGCGGCGCCGGCGCGGCGCCCGCCCGGGTGCTCATCGACGACCGCGACACCGTCCAGTGCCTCTACACCTCGGGCACGACGTCGCGCCCCAAGGGCGTCCTCGTGAGCCACGTCAGCGTGCTCGTCGCGGGGATGACCAACGCCCTCATGATGGAGTACCGCTGGGGCGCGGAGCCGTCGGTCCTGCTCAACGTGCTGCCGCTCTTCCATACGACCGCCCTCAACACCCTCTGCCTGCCCGTGCTGTTCACCGGCGGAACGGTCGTCCTGCCCGGACCGTTCAACGCCTCGGACGTCCTGGACTCGATCGAGTCGCGGCGCGTCACCCACTTGATGCTGCTACCGATGATGTGGGCGGCGGTCGTGGGCGAGCTCGAGGCCGCAGCGCGGGACGTGGGCTCGGTGCGTAGGGCGATCTACGCGATGGCGCCGATGAGCCGCGAGCTGCTCGCCCGCGTATCGGCGGCCTTCCCGAAGGCGGCGGTCATCCTCGGATCGGGACAGACCGAGGTGGTCCCGGCGACCGTCCTGCAGTGGCCCGAGCACCGCGAGTCGGCCCCCGAGTCGTGGGGGCCGTCGGTCCCCACGGTGCTGACGCGCTGTCTCGACGCGGACGGCAACGTCACGGCCGACGACGAGACCGGCGAGATCGCGTACCGGGGCCCCCACGTCGCCAGCGGCTACTGGAACAACCGCGACGCCAACACCGCCGCCTTCGCCCACGGCTGGTTCCACAGCGGCGACCTCGGCCACGTCGACGCACAGGGGGTCGTGTGGTTCACCGACCGGCTGAAGGACATCATCAAGAGCGGCGGCGAGAACGTCTCGTCCGTCGACGTCGAGCGCGTCGTCACCGCAACCCCGGGGGTCGCCGAGAGCGTCATCGTCGGCGTTCCCGACCCCTACTGGGGCGAGGCCGTCTGCGCCGTCGTCGTGGCCGACGGCACGGTCGACGAGACCGCGCTGCCCGACCGGGTCATCGCTTTCGCCAAGGAGCGCCTCGCCGGCTTCCAGGTCCCCAAGCGCGTCGTCGTGGCCCCCGAGCTGCCCAAGACCGCCACCGGCAAGCCCCGCAAGCACGCGGTGCGCGACTGGCTCGCCGCCGGCAACACCGGGGGCGGCGACGACGCCGCTTCGTGATTGGAAGCGGCGCTCGACCGCTCGCCGGCGACGTCGGTCGCGGCGAGGGCCACCGATAGATTGCGAGTGGGACAGGAGGGTGCGTGAGATCGAGGATCGTCACGGTCGCGGCGGTACAGCTCAACTCGGGACCGCGTCCCGAGGAGAACGTCGCGGCGGCGATCGGCCTCGTCGAGCGGGCCGCCGAGACCGGCGCGACCTACGTCCAGTTGCCCGAGTACTTCAACTACCTCGGCCCGGCGCACGGCTTCGGCGAGGTCGCCGAGACCATTCCCGGACCCACGACCGACCGCCTGGGAGCGGTCGCCAAGCGGCGTCGGATCAACCTCCACCTCGGTAGCATGCTCGAACGCGGCGGCGCCCACCCGTACAACACGAGCGTGCTGATCGGCCCGACGGGATCGATCGTTGCCACCTACCGCAAGACGCACCTGTTCGACGTCGACGTCCCGGGTCAGATCACCCACCGCGAGTCCGACTCCCTCGCTCGCGGAGACGAGCTCGTCGTGGCCCGACTGAAGCGCTTCAGCGTCGGACTATCGGTCTGTTTCGACGTCCGCTTCCCCGAGTTGTACCGCGCGCTGGCCGCCGCCGGCGCCGACGTGCTGGCGGTGCCCGCCGCCTTCAACGCCGCCACGGGGCGGAGCCACTGGCACGTCCTGATCCGCTCGCGGGCCATCGAGAACCACGCCTTCGTCGTCGCCGCCGCCCAGGCCGGGATCACCGAGGACGGCATCGCCACGTACGGCCACGCCCTGATCGTCGACCCGTGGGGCACGATCCTCGCCGAGTCGACGGGGGATGACGCCCAGGTGATCACGGCGACGCTCGACCTCGACGAGGTCAACCGACGGCGCGCGCAGATAGCGGTGATGCGCTTCCGCCGTCCGACGCTCTACCGCCGTCCCGTACGGGTCATCGGCGCCTGACGCCACCTCGAAGTTTGGGACTTCGGACATCAAGGACCGTGGCGGCGACCGACCTAGCATGGTTCGCGGTGCCGTGACGCGTCACGCCACCGGTGTCGTCAGTACCGCGAGAAAGCCGTGAACCCCCCATGAACATGCCCAGCGCCTCCTACTCGATCACCATGCGCGTCATCCTCGACGCCGCCTCGACGATCCCGGCGATCGCCACCGCCGTGGCCGACGCCGGCGGGTTGGTGACCGCCCTCGACGTCGTCGAACCGATCGACGGGCACATGGTGGTCGACGTCACGTGCAACGCCAGCAACGAGGACCACGCGACGGTCCTGGGCGAGACCGTCGAGGCCGTCGAAGGGGCGAGGGTGCACGCCATCAGCGACCGGACGTTCCTGCTCCACCTCGGTGGCACCATCGAGGTCAAGCCGAAGATCGCCCTCAAGACCCGCGACGACCTGTCGATGGCCTACACCCCGGGCGTCGCTCGGATCTCCAACGCCATTGCGAAGGACGTGAGCCTCGCGCGCAAACTGACCATCAAGCGAAACACGGTGGCCGTGGTCACCGACGGTTCCGCGGTGCTCGGTCTCGGGAACATCGGCCCCGAGGCCGCGCTGCCGGTCATGGAGGGCAAGGCCCTGCTCTTCAAGCGCTTCGCCGACATCGACGCGTGGCCCGTGTGCCTCGCCACCCAGGACGTCGACGAGATCGTCCGCATCGTCCAGTGCATCGCACCGGTCTACGGCGGGATCAACCTGGAGGACATCGCCGCCCCGCGCTGCTTCGAGATCGAACGTCGTTTGCGCGACCTGCTCGACATACCGGTCTTCCACGACGACCAGCACGGCACCGCGGTCGTCGTCTACGCCGCCCTGCGCAACGCCCTTCGCGGCGTCGGCAAAGAGATGAAGGACGTGCGCGTGACCATGCTCGGAGTCGGTGCCGCGGGTGTCGCGATCTCGAAGCTGTTGCTCGCCGAAGGGGTCGGTGACATCATCGGCGTCAACCGGCACGGCATCTTGAACCCTGGCGACGCGACCCTCGACGAGGACCGCCGGTGGCTCGCCGCGAACACCAACGTGGAGCGTCGCACCGGCGACCTCACCGAGGCGATGCGCGACGCCGACGTCTTCGTCGGTGTCTCGGGACCGAACCTCGTGACCGAGGAGCAACTGACGGTGATGGCCAAGGACTCCATCGTGTTCGCCCTGGCGAACCCCGACCCCGAGATCGACCCGCAGATCGCCCGACGCCACGCGGCGATCGTCGCGACGGGACGCAGCGACGAGCCCAACCAGATCAACAACGTCCTCGCCTTCCCCGGCATCTTCCGGGGACTCCTCGACGCCGGTGCGTCGCACATCACCGAGGAGATCGAGATCGCCGCCGGTCGAGCAATCGCCGACGCCGTGAGCTCGGACGACCTCTCGGCGAACTACATCGTGCCGACGGTCTTCAACGCGAGCGTCGTGAAGGCGGTGGCCGACGCCGTCGGCAAGGTCGCCCGCGCCCAGGCCGCGAGCTGACCGCGACCGCCGCCCTCGGGTCGCGTCCTCGCCGAAAACGGCCCACCGACCCTCGGCGCCGGGCCGTTTGCGACCGGACGATCCGTCCCGAACTGGCCCGTGACCAGGTTCGGGGCCGAATCGCGCGTCAAATCGAGGACGCCTCCTCCCGTTAGCACTCTCATGTTGCGAGTGCTAAAATGAGTCCGTCGAAGTGATTCGACGGTTCAAGAGCAGAACGACGAGACAGGAGGTTGTGAAATGGCTCTTGTTCGAAACGACACATTCAGGGACATCGACCGGTTCCTCCAGCAGTTCTGGGCCAGCCCCGACGTGGCGCGGACCCACTCGGTCCCGATGGACGCGTACCGCAACGGCGACTCGTTCCTCATCTTCGTGGACCTGCCGGGGGTGGACGCCAAGGACATCTCGCTCACCGTCGAGAACAACGTTCTCACGGTGAAGGCCGAGCGCACGGCACCTATCTCGGCCGAGGGGGTGGAGCGCCTGATGTCCGAGCGGCCCTACGGCACCTTCACCCGTCAGGTCTTCCTGGGGACCAGCCTGGACTCCGAGAAGATCGACGCCGACTACGAGTCCGGCGTGCTGACCATCGCCATACCGATCGCCGAGCACGCGAAGCCTCGTCGGGTGACGGTCTCCTCGAAGGGCGACCGCAAGGTCATCTCCGCGTGAGTGGTTCGGTCCCGGCGCCGTCTGACCGCCACGCGCGGCCGGCAGGTTCAGGTTGGGAATCCGTCGGGCGGTTGTGGCGGTGCCGCACCGCGTCGACGAGCGACCCCCGCGGTGTGACGTGGCGCCCGATTCGCTCATGTGCGAAGGTCAGCCCCCGCTGCTCG
>VFSW01000243.1_pt1 | contig 76085 bp, 58 predicted proteins | sample 5358111 | NCBI WGS metagenome assembly VFSW01 (sample SAMN11554181, study PRJNA540505) | mine drainage metagenome | isolation source: sediment from site ElyBrook_90M | place: USA: Ely Copper Mine, Vershire, VT | collected 2017
TTGGCGGGCGTTGTATCAGGGCCCGGCTTTAGCCGGGCCGAAGAGCCGGCCCCAATGAATATTTTTCCCCGCCGCGGGCGGCACGGCTAAAGCCGTGCCCTGATACAAAGCGGCCGTTGTCATGCCGCCGTCTTACGTTTGTCATTCCGAGCGCAGCGAGGAATCCCGCTCTGAGCCTTGCCGCCTTTTTTAGGCGGGCGTTGTATCAGGGCCCGGCTTTGGCCGGGCCGGAGAGCCGGCCCCAAAAGTTATTTTTTCCCCGCCGCAGGCGGCACGGCTAAAGCCGTGCCCTGATACAAAGCGGCCTCGGAATGACAGTCGCGGCGTTAGGCGGCATTTTGCGAGGTAAGGACTGACAAGGCTTGCCGATCGTTATATACTCGCGCCTTCGCGCCGGGCGCGACAAGCAACCCTTGACGGTGAGGCAAATCCATGGCAAAACGCTGCACCTTTTCAGCAAAACCGCGCACCTGGATGGCGGCATTTATTCTGATGTCAGCACTCATTCCATCGTCGCTTAAAGCGCAGGCAGGCGGCGAGGCGCCGGTGCGCTATCTGGAAAGCCAAAAGGTGTGGGTGCTCACCACGCGCCGCTCCAGCTACGTGATGGGCGTGAACGCGCAGAACGATTTGCAGACGCTTTACTGGGGCGGGCGGCTGGAAAGTGACCACGATATTGGCTCCGCGCACCTGCAACCCAGCCACGCCAGCTTTGACTCGCCCCAGACCATGACCAATATGGAATACCCGGGCTGGGGCGGCATGTATTACAACGAGCCGTGCGCCAAGGTGACCCTGGCCGATGGCGACCGCGACCTGGTGCTGAAATACGACTCCTACCGCATCAACGGCAACGAACTGGAGATCCGGCTGAAAGATATTCAGTACAACCTTACCGTCAGCCTGAACTACCGCGTGTATCCCGCGGAGGATGTGATCCGCAAGCAGGCCGTGATTGAAAACCACACGCCACAGACGGTGACGGTGGAAAGCGCGCAGGCCGGCGTGTGGACCGTGCCGCCGGGCGAAGGCTACCGGCTTACCTATTTGACCGGGCGCTGGGCGGGCGAAACGCAGGTGATCCAGGAGCCGGTGAATCCGGGCAAAAAAGTGCTGGAAAGCCGGCGCGGCAATACCAGCCATCAGTTGAATCCGTGGTTTGCCATTGACCAGACGGGCGAGGACGGCCCGGCCACGGAGCAGCACGGCCGGGTGTGGTTTGGCGCCCTGGGCTGGAGCGGCAACTGGAAACTGGTGGTGGAAGATACGCCATCGGCGCACCAGGTGCGCGTAACCGGCGGCTACAACGACTTTGATTTTTCCTGGCCGCTCAAGCCCGGCCAAAGCCTGGAGACGCCGCCCTTTTACGGCGGCTACAGCGGCGCGGGCTTTGGGCGCGCTTCGCGCCTGATGCATCGCCTGGAGCGCAACCGGATTCTGCCCGACCACGCCCACCCGCGCCTGCGGCCGGTGCTTTACAACTCCTGGGAAGCGACCGAATTCAACGTGAACGAGGCCGGGCAGAAGGAGCTGGCCGCCAAGGCCGCCAAACTGGGCGTGGAGCTGTTTGTGATGGACGACGGCTGGTTTGGCGCGCGCAACAACGACCACGCCGGGCTGGGCGACTGGACGGTAAATCCGCGGAAGTTTCCCAACGGTTTAAAGCCGCTGATTGATTACGTGAACGGCCTGGGAATGAAGTTTGGCCTGTGGTTTGAGCCGGAAATGGTGAATCCCGACAGCAATCTGTACCGCCGGCATCCGGACTGGGTGATGAATTTTCCCGGCCGCCCGCGCACCGAAGCCCGCAACCAACTGGTGCTGAATATGGCGCGCGACGACGTGCGGGAATACGTGTTCAATGCCCTGGACCAGGTGCTGGCCCACAACAACATCCGCTACATCAAGTGGGATATGAACCGGCACTTTGCCGAGCCGGGCTGGCCGGAAGCACCCGTGGCGGAGCAGAAGGAAATCTGGGTGAAGTATGTGAACAACGTCTACAACATTATGGACCGGCTGCGGGCGCGGTATCCGGAGCTGGAGATTGAATCCTGCTCCGGCGGCGGCGGGCGCCTGGACCTGGGCGTTTTGAAGCGCGTGGATGAGGTGTGGACCAGCGACAATACGGAAGCCTTCGACCGCCTGCGCATTCAGGAAGGCTTCAGCTTTGCTTACGCGCCCAAAATCATGTCCGCCTGGGTGACGGATGTGCCCAACCTGAACCGGCGCTCCACGCCGCTGAAGTTCCGCTTTCTGGTGGCGATGCAGGGCTCGCTGGGCATCGGCGCCAACCTTGACCGCTGGACGGAGGCGGAGATGAGCCAGGCGGCCAGCCTGGTAGCCTATTACAAAAGCGTGCGCGCCGCCGTGCAGATGGGCAACCTGTACCGCCTGCTCTCGCCCCGCCGCGGCGGCGTGACCGCCAACGAATACGTGAGCGCCGACGGACGCCAGGCGGTGCTGTTCGCCTTCCGGCACTCGCAGCAGCTTCTGCGCCCCGCGCCCACGCTGTATCTGGAGGGGCTCGACGACCGGGCCATGTATCGCATCCGCCCGCTGGACGACAAACTGGCGGAAAGCCAGCGCGAGGTGAGCGGCGCTTATCTGCGCCGGCACGGATTGAACTTCCGCCTGGGGGGCGACTACGACAGCACTTCGGTTACTTTGGAGAGGGAGGATTGAACTCCATGGATTACCGCCTGGTTGAGCGCCCGGCTTTTACCGTTGCCGGCATATCCCTGCGAACTTCCAACCGCCGCCCCCGCCGTTTGCCGAGGCCGTAAAACCGCCTGTAACCATTTTGCCCCCGCCGCATCTAACATTCGTGTTGACGATATTCGTTACAACAGATAATATGAGGATGGCCGGGCGCGGGCCCGGCCTTCCCGGCGCGAAGGGAGAAAGACGATGGTCAGGATCCGCAAAAGTTCCGAGCGCGGCCACGCCCATCACGGCTGGCTGGATACGTACCACACCTTTTCCTTCAACACCTATTACGACCCGGAGCACATGCAGTTTCGCGCTCTGCGCGTCATCAATGAGGACCGCGTGGAGCCGGGCCGGGGCTTTGGCCCGCACCCGCACGAGAACATGGAGATACTCACTTACGTTCTGGAAGGCGCGCTACACCACCGCGACAGCATGGGCAACGGCAGCGTGATGCGGCCGGGCGACGTGCAGCGCATGAGCGCGGGCACGGGCGTGGTGCACAGCGAGGCGAACCACTCCCGCCAGGAGCCGGTGCACTTTCTGCAGATCTGGATTTATCCCGGCAGGCAGGGCCTGGCGCCGGGCTACGAACAGAAGACCTTTTCGGACGACGCCAAGCGCGGGCAGCTTCGCTGGCTGGCCTCAAACGACGGGCGCGACGGCTCGCTGACCCTCCATCAGGATGCCAGCCTTTACGCCGCCGTGCTGGAACCGGGAACCGCGGTGAGCCGCGGCCTGGCGCCGGGGCGGCACGCCTGGGTGCAGGTGGCGCGGGGCGGCGTGGAGCTGAACGGTAATGCTCTCGAGGCCGGTGACGGCGCGGCGCTGAGCGGCGAATCCGGCGTTGAACTTCGCGCCAAGACTGCGGCGGAAGTGCTGGTGTTTGATCTGGCGTAAGGAAGGCAGGTGACACATGCCCGGCAAAAGGAAAAGCCGTTTGGCGCAGGAGATCAAGCAGACAAAGGCCTTTGCCAGCCTCGAAGAGGAGGCCCTGCTGAACCTGATCCGCACCGCAAATGTCGTTTCCATCCGGTTTGAGGAGGCCATAAAACCGGCGGGCATTTCGGATGCGCAGTACAACATGCTGCGGATTTTGCGCGGCGCCGGCAGCGAAGGCCTCACCTGCTCCGAGGCCGGCAGCCGCATGCTGACTCACGATCCCGATGTGACGCGGCTGCTGGACCGGCTGGAAGCCCGCGGCCTGGTGGCGCGCACGCGCAGCAGCAGGGACCGCCGCATCATTCTTACCCGCATTACGGATGAAGGGCTGCGTGTGCTGGCGGAACTGGACCCGCTGATAGCCAGATCACACGTGCAAGGCCTGGCGCACCTGGGCAAGGCTCGTCTGCGGCAGCTCATCCGGCTGCTGGAAGCGGTGCGGGAGCATAAGTAGGGTGCAGGCCGCAGCCGGGCGCGGCCCGTGGCGCCAGCCGCGCGGAGGGCAGAGCCGCGGCAAGGTCCGCCCGCGGCGGTTTGTGTGGCAAGCAAGTACGAGGAGGCAACACCATGAATAAGGGAACAGATCGCGATGCCGGCGCCCCGGCTCAGGCGCTGCTGCTGCCGGCCATTGCTGAACGCTGGAGCCCGTACGCTTTCTCCCCGCGGCGGGTGGAACCGGAAAAGCTCCGGGCCGTAATGGAAGCGGCGCGCCGGGCGGCGTCTTCAGGCAACACGCAACCCTGGAGCTTTGTGGTGGCGGAGCGGCGCAACGCGGATCAATTCGAGACCTTGCTGCAACCCCTGGTGCCCGCCAACCGCGAGTGGGTTGAGCACGCGGCCGTCGTGGGCTACTCCGCCGCCCGCACGACGTTTGAACAGACCGGCCAGCCCAATCGCCATGCCTTCCACGATACCGGCATGGCGCTGGCCAGCCTGATGATCCAGGCGACTCACCTGGGCCTGCACGTGCATCCCATGGCGGGGTTTGATGTGGAAAAGGCCCGGCTGGCGATGGCGCTGCCGGAAAGTTGGGAGCCCGTTGCCGCCTTTGCGCTGGGATACCTGGGGAACACGGCAGACCTTCCGGAAAGGCTGCGCCCTAGAGATGCCACCCGGCGCCCGCGAAAACCTCTGGAGGCTTTTGTGTTTGAAGGAACCTGGAACCGGCCCGCGGATTTTGCGGCTGGAGTTTAACCGGCATTTACGAAGTGTGTTCGAACCATTCAAGACAGGAAAGCAAAAATTCTGACCGATCAGGAGGAAACGATTCGATGAAATTACGCACCTTGGTTATTACCTTCGCCGCGCTTTTGGCGCTGGCGGTTCCGGCGCTTGCGGCCGACACTTACCAGATTGATCCCGTCCACACACGCCTGGGCTTTACCGTGCGCCACCTCACCATCAACAACGTGGAAGGCCGCTTCATGGACTTCAGCGGTGTGATTCAATACGACGGGCAGGATATCACCAAGTCCTCGGTGAACGTCGCCATCAAAACGACAAGCGTGAATACGGAAAACAACATGCGCGATAACGACCTGCGCAGCGCCAACTTCTTTGACGTTGCCCAATACCCAACCATCACCTTTCAAAGCTCCGGCGTGGAGAAGCAGGGCAACGGCTACGTTCTGGACGGCACGCTGACCATGCACGGAGTCTCAAAGCCGGTTCAGATTCCCTTCACGATTCTCGGTCAGGTAAAGGACCCGTGGGGCAACACCCGGCTGGGACTTGAAGGCTCACTCACCATCAACCGCCAGGACTACGGCATCAACTATTCCAAGACTATTGACAACGGCGGCCTGGTCGTCGGCAACGAAGTCAAGATTCAACTGAATGTTGAAGCCGTCAAGAAGTAAAGCCGCCAGGCAAGGCGGCAATGCGTTTAAGCCTGCGCGCGGCGCCGGAAGGGCGTCGCGTCCTGATGCTTCCACAAGCCTGCCAGCCGCCAGCGCGCGCCGCCCGCGGAGCGGAGCCTATGACTCGGCGCCGCGTGACAGGCTTGACCCTTTCTTCCGGTTTAGCTAGGCTAGAGGTGGGTAGTAATTCTCCTCTCGATCTATTCCATCAATCTGGCGTAATCGGATCAGGCCCAGACGGCCAGGCCGGCGCGCGCCGGGAAGCGGGGGTACTTATGCAACGGTTAAAACGCGATCGGATTGTAATGGCCGGGCTGCTGGTGCTTGTTCTGGCGGGCTGCCAGGGCGCAAACCAGCAAACGGCGCAGCAGGAGGCGGCATCATCAAATTCGGCGGCTTCCGGCAGCGCCGGGGGCGCGGAAAAATCCAGGAAGAGGGCGGAGAAACCTGCCGCGGCCGCTCCGCAGGTTGAAACAGTCACCATCCCCGCCGGCACGGCTGTGGACATTCGCCTGACCGATGCCATCAGCTCCGCCACGGCCACGGCGGGCAGCTCATTTAATGGCACGCTGGCAAAGTCCATCTCCGTCGACGGCAGGCAGATTGCCCCGGTGGGCGCCAGCGTTTCAGGGCAGGTGACCAATGCCGTTAGTTCCGGCCGTTTGAAGCGGCCGGCGGAACTTTCGCTGACGCTGAGTTCATTCACGCCGGCTGGAGGCGCCCCGGTACAGATATCCACCGGCACTTATGCCGTAAAGGGCGCTTCGCACAAGAAGCGTGACGCGGAACTGATTGGCGGCGGGGCTGGAGTGGGCGCGCTGATTGGGGCCATTGCCGGCAGGGGCAAAGGGGCTGCGATCGGCGGATTGGTTGGCGCTGGCGCTGGCACGGCGGGCGCGGCTTACACCGGCAAAAAGGAGATCACCCTGGCGCCTGAAACGCTGCTGCACTTTACGCTGACCGCGCCGGTCACCTTAACGCGCAACGCCAGTTGACGCTTGTATTGCCGGTTTATGGCGCAAGGGGATTGCGGCCATGCGCCGCCAGTGCCATGCAGCCGGACGCGAAAGGATAACTGACAACCTTCGTTGCCGCGGAGCAGCTTTTGGAAGACCGCGCATTCTACCCTGCGTGTTGCCGCGCTAACGCCTGCGGGCAATAACCGCCGGCACGGCCAGCGAGCGTGCGCCATTCCTGCCCACGGATCGCACGGCGAAGAAGTGATTATCCGTGGAGACGGTCTGCAGCACTGCCGTTCCAGGCTGATTGACAACCTCAAAAACCTTCCAGCGCGGGCTTGTGGTTTCGCGCCAAAGCACCTCAAAGCCCCGCCGCTCGGGATCCTCATCCGCCGTCCAGCTAACCCTGGCATCCGGAGAAACGCCGCCCCTGATCTCCACGTTGTGTGGAGGCGCGGGCGCAAGGGCCAGCTCGCGCAGCGCCTCGGCGTTATCGCGCGCCACGTTGCCGATAAACTGAAAGTTCAGGAACTGAATCAGGTCTCCGTAAACCACCCCGTTCGCGGTGCGCGGCGTCTGGTGCTCATGGTGATAGTTCTCGAGCGGCTCGGTAAAGCGCACGGCAGGCAATCCCGCCATCACAAACGGGTAATGATCTCCGCCGCGTCCCAACCGGTCAACGCGAAAGATCATACGGATGGCGCTTCTGCCGTCAATCTCCTCAACCGCCCGCGCCAGCTCGCGCGAGGGCGAATCGCCGTCTTCAATCTTTCCCGCGCCTGAAAACACGCGCACCCGGTGTGGCGCGCCCGGTGCAAAGTCCGCGCCCACAATGTCGTTATCCAGAAACCCGCCCACCTGGTAGCCTTTTTCCTGCAAATACTCCAGCAGCCGCTTGCCGCCCAGCAGGCCTTGCTCTTCTCCGGAAACGGCGGCAAAAACCAGCGTGGCCCGGTAGCTGCCGCGCGCCAGCAGGCGGGCGCACTCAATGGAGACGGCTGTTCCCGAGGCGTCGTCGTCCGCGCCCGGAGCGTCGGATTTGGCGTCCATCACATCCGATGGCATGGAATCAAAATGGCCCGAAACCACAAAAACGGTTTTGGAGAGCTGGGGGTCTGTTCCGGGCAGCAGCGCGACCACGTTCTCAAGTGGCGCAGGTTTGCTGAAGGTGCGCGGCGACGTGGCCTGGAACCGGTCCTCGCTTACTTGCAGCCTGCCACCGCTGGTCCGGGCTATGGATTTAAAGCGGGTCACAATGTGGTCGCGGGCGCAGCCGATGCCCCGCTGTGGGTCACTCCAGCTTGAGATGGAACTGCGGGTGCCGCAGGCCACAAGCTGCTGAACCGTCAGGCGCAGATCTTTTTCGCTGACGTTTTGGCGCTTGATGGCCCCGGCAACGCGGGGGATGTGCGGTGGCGCAACGTGGCGGGTGAGCGGCTCTGCCGGATCGTGCCCCGCCGTTGTGCTTTTGGTCTGGCCGGCGCCGGCAACGCTCATGCTGGTTACAGACGCCAACACCGCCATCGCAAAACCAATGGCGCACAGGGGGATAATCCGCCTTGCCGCGATGCTGCTCAAAATGAACGCCCGGCTCTGCAGCTCCCAGATGGTCATCATTCCATCACTGCCCCTTGCCATTCGATTTCCGGAATCCTGCCTAAGTTCGCTGGGCAATTTCCGCGTTAATGGTAAAGCGCTGTTCGTTTGCTGAAAGTTGATCCACCGGCCAGATCGCCATGACCGCGGCGCCTTGATACACGCGTTCAAAGCCCGATTCCGATTGCGAAATGGTCTCAATGGGAGCCAGCCACCAGCGCACGCCGGGGCTGGTCCTGAGTGTAATGTGCACGCCCTGCCATTCATCTGTAATGCTCAGCACGGGTCCTGACAGCTCACCCTTGTGCTCCAGCGGATAACGCTGGCCGTCCGCCTGAAAATAGCGGTCGGGCGCGTTGGGCGCCAGCAGGTTGAACACCAGCTCCAGCCCCAGCAGCAGCGAGTGGTCCGTCTTCTGCGTTGAGGCCAGTGAGTTTTCGCAAATGATCTGCCAGCCAAAATTGCTGGAACTCACCTGAAACGACTTGGAGGCATGGATCTCAACGGCGCTGCCATTCGAGTGCAGCATAGCATTCCTGCGCAGCACAAAACCGCCTTCAAGGGCGCGTGAATCGTCAAGATCCCATTGGCCGCCGGCCAGCTCAGCATTCTCCGCCAATCGAAGCGCCGTGAAATCCTCCACAGTTTTCAAAGCTGGAAAAAGGTAGGAGCGGAACGCGTGGCGCGCATAGCGGTCATAGCGCAGCAGGGCTCCAAGGTTGGATTCCTTGCTCCACACCTGATCATGAATCGAGGCCGGCCCCTGGCGCGGTGTGGACTGGGTGGTGAAGTGGCGGCGCACTTGTTCGTGGTAGGCCTCGGGCCGGCGCGTAAGCGAATTGATCAGCTCCGTGCGGGCGGGCTTGAATCGCAGGCTTGACACGGTGCCGCCATCGCTGGGGCGCGCCACCAGGCCGAAAATGGGATCTTCCAGCAGCAACTCCGGGCTGCCATCCACATCAAAATCCTGAACCGAAGCTTGAAGGGAGTTGGCCGCCTTGGCCTCCAGGCTGTCAAGCCGGCTCTCCGCGGCGATCAAGCTCCGCATCAGCCCGGTGCGTAAATGGGGAGAGTAGAGCCCGCCAAATACGCCGTGCCAGTAGGCATCATTGCACTGGGCGGCCAGCAGCAGATCCTGGATTTCCTCCAGCGGGCCGCAAATGGAAGCGCCTTTTGCCACGCCGCGATCAAACCCGTGCCAGCGCTCCAGCGCCCGCAGCACCAGCTTTTGAAGCTGGTTTGACTCCGGATACTTGGTGAAGAAGTTGCGCCACTGGCCGCCGCGCAAAAAGCGCAGGTAGCGGGCGGCATGGGGCAGCGATGTGGCCTCTTCCACGCAGGCGTGCAACTGCTGCGCCGCTTCCACGGGAAGCGCCCACGACATCATTTCCGCATAGGAAGCGGTGGGCAGATACACCCGGCCCGCCGCGGCGTGGGATTCCAGATACGACGTGAGCGTTGTGGTTTCAAGCCAGTCGCTTTCGGCCTCAATAGCGGCCAGAAAGCGATTCAGCCAGCCGTTGGTGTAAACGTGGTCATAGGTGCCAGGCCAAACGCCGAATTTCTCGCAGTCGTCTCCCATGGCAAACAGCGCGCCATCGCGCCCTTTTCCGCCGCGCAGTATGTTCAGTGTCTCCTCAGGTTCCCGGAACGGAATGGTATAGCGCAGGGATTGCAAACTGGGCACCAGGCGCAGAGCGGTTCCCATTTCTTCCGTCAGGTATGTGGTTTGCAGTTCGTGGGGCTCCAGCCCGGCGGCCAGAAAATGGCTGTCGTCAAGAATGGTATATTCAACCCCGGCCTCGACCAGCGGCCGGATCAATCCCTGGTCCCAAACCCGCTCCGCTACCCACGCGCCGCAAGCCTGCGCGTTAAAATGGTGGCGCAAGTAAGCTGTCTGCTTGCGGATTTGGGCCTTTTTTTCCGCGTCGGGAATGGAGGCGAGGATCGGCTCATAGTAACCGCCGGTCATCAATTCCACCTGGCCTGAGGCGCAGAGGTCGCGCAGCGCATCAAAATATTCCGGGTGGTGTTCCTCAAACCATTGCAACAGAATGCCGGAGTAGTGCAGCGTCATCCGCACCCGGGGATGCTCGCGAAGCGCCTGCAAAAAAGGGCTGTAGGATTTTTGATAGGCTTCTTCAATAACGTGATCAAAATTTCCCACCGGCTGGTGGGAGTGGATCACCATGGCGAATGCTACTTTATTCAAGACTAGGTCCTTTTTGCAGTTCTCCGGCAATCGTTGCGATTTTTCGGGTTGGAGGGAGAATTCCCGGGAGTGTCTGGCACAACCGGTCTGGCGGATTCTCCTCGGGCCTGGGTTTGATCTTGCTCTGGCTGCGTGAACCGATAAAAGCCTGCCCCAGAGGGCGGCGCGTAATCTGCGGGCCTTTCCAGCGGTCAAGGGTAAGAAGTAAAGCCCTTCAGCGCTGCTAGCGACCCAAGGTAGGAGAGCACTCCCTAAGCATTATAGAATATGACGATTTGCGCAAGCTTGTCAGCAACAATGTCAGCCTGCCAGTTGGCCTGAAGCCCAAAGGAGAAGATGCCCTATGCACCCGCTGCTGAAGTTTTGCCAAAATGAAACGCCCGCCATGATGCGCCTGTTGCGGCAGGCGGTCGAAATAGAATCGCCCAGCGGGGCCAAAACCGCACTTGACCGCATGGCCGCGTTCTTTGCGCGCGAATTCAAAAGGAGCGGCGCCCACGTCGAACTGCTGCCAGGTGCGAGCGGCGCTGGACTGCGGGCGGAATTCTTTGGCGGGAAAAGCGAGAGCAACCCCGTGTTGATACTGGGCCATATCGATACGGTGTGGGACATTGGCACGCTGCGCCGCATGCCCTTTCGCGTGGCGCGGGGACGGGCCTACGGGCCCGGGATTCTGGATATGAAGGCGGGGATTGTGTGCGGTTTGTGGGCGCTGCGGGCGATTCACAGCCTGAAGCGCAAGCCGCGCTGCTCCGTACGCTGGGTGCTTGACGCCGACGAAGAGGTGGGCAGCACAGCTTTGCGCGGCCAGATTCTGTCCGAGGCGAAAAAAGCAAGTGCCGTTTTGGTGCTGGAGCCCGCAGCGGGGGCTGGCGCGCTTAAAACGGCGCGTAAAGGCGTGGGCGAGTTTAAGGTGACCGTCCACGGCCGCCCCGCCCATGCCGGCATCAATCCGGAGGCCGGCGTAAACGCCATCGCTGAGATGGCGCGCCAGATCATTGTCATCCAGTCGTTCCCGCCCGGCCACCGCGGCCTTACGCTCAATCCGGGAATCATCCAGGGAGGCACTCGGACCAATGTGGTGCCCGAGTACGCCAGCCTCACCTGCGACGCCCGCATAGCCCGAATCGAGGACCAGGACTACATTGAGGCTCGCATGCGCGCCCTGAAGCCTTTCGACCCTGGCGCCCGTGTTGAGGTAACCGGCGGCATTAACCGTCCGCCCATGGAGCGGCGCATGGCCGCCCGGCTTTTTGCCGTGGCCCGGCAGGCCGGCAAAGAACTGGGCATGAAGCTTGAGCAGGCATCGACGGGCGGAGGCTCCGACGGTAACTTTACTGCCGCCGCCGGCACTCCCACCCTCGACGGCTTGGGGGCCGTGGGTGACGGCGCGCACGCCCATCATGAGCACGTTGTGCTGCGTGAACTTCACCGGCGCGCGGCGCTGCTGGCAGCGCTGCTGCTGCGCTTGACCGCGGCGGTTTGATCCTTGTCTCATCGCCAGCATTCGCCCGCGCTTGCGCAGACCGTATCCAACCTGGGCGCCTTTCAAAGGCGCTACAGCGACTGTCTCCAGGTATCACCCTGGCGTTGCACATCCTCGAGTGTTTGCTGCACCTGGGCGAGCTTTTCCGCCGCATCCTGCTCGCTGCATTCCCGCTCCACAAAGATGGGTGGGGCGATAAACACACCCAGGCGGGTAAAGGGATAAGGAATCTGGAACTGATCCCAGCTTCTGCTGAAAACGTGGGAGCGCTGCGGTTGGATGTGAAAGCACAGGATCGCCGCGCCCGTTGCCCTGGCCAGGGCTACGGCGCCGGGCTTGACCACGAAGCGCGGGCCGCGCGGGCCGTCGACCGTAAAGGCGCAATCGGTGCCCTGGCGCAGAGCGCGGATCATTTCCATCATGGCGCGCCGCGCGCCGCGCGAACTGGAACCTCGCGCCGCGGCATAGCCGTGATTGTGAATGATGCGGGCGATGTATTCGCCGTCAAAATTCTGGCTGGTCATCACCATGATGCCCCGCCGCCGCCAAAACCAGGTGGCGGAAGCAATCTCGCGGTGCCAGAAGCTGAAGATGATGCCTTGCCCATGCGCGCGCGCCGCTTCAAAGTTCTGCCAGCCGTGAATTCGCCAGCGCCCGGTGCGGCCCAACACACCCACAGCCAACGTGCCGATCCAGGCCGCAGCCGCAATCTGCAACCGCTGCCAGCGCGTGAAGCGGCGGCCCGTTTCAGGTGTTTCCGCCTCTGGTTCCATGCCTGCCGCTGCCGCGCTGCCGCCCGCCCCGCCCAATCATAACCTCCGCCTACGGATTTTCGTTCCCTTCGCCGGGGAATGGCCAGTCGGTGTTCAGCAACAACTCCTTCTCGCGTACCTCGCGCGGAGTCTTGTTGACCTTCAGGTTTTCCAGCCAGTGCACACCGGTTTTGCCCGCCACCACAACGTCCATGTCGCCGTCTCCGTCCATATCCGCCACCACAAACTGCGTGCCGGCTCCCGCTGTGCCGTTGTAGCTGATGGTGAAGCGCTCAAACGTGGCCTTACTGCGGTTGATTTTGTAATAGTAAAGGCACAGTGGCTCATAGGAACCCGGGTCATTACCGTTGTGGCCCCGGTAGCGTTTGCCGGCCAGCAGTTCCGGCTCGCCATCGCCGTCAATATCGGCCAGCTTCATAGCGTGGCACTGCGACCAGGAATCGTCAATCAGGTGGCGCTGCCAGGCGCGCTTGCCGTTCACCGTGGTCTGCTCCAGCCAATAGACGCCGTAGTTGTGCCCGTGGCCGTAAATCAGATCCATCTTGCCGTCGTTATTCACGTCGTAGCCGATGATCGGAAAGCCGCAATCACCCAGCTCCCACTCTTTCATCCATTCCCACTTGTCGTGGGCCGCGTCAATATTGCGGAACCAGCCGTGGATGGAAAGCACGTCAACTTTGCCGTCGCCGTCGATATCCGCCGCGCCCACGCCGTGGCCGTCTTCATCGTGGCCGCCAATGTTGTGCGCCACCGGCTGCGTACCGGCAAAATTCACCCAAAGCAGCCCCTGGCGGCCGTAGTGCGCGGCCAGCAATTCATCGTGTCCGTCACCGTCAATATCGGCGAGCGTCATGCCCTCCGTGTCTTTGGAATGGCATATAAAGTGTGGCTGCCACATCACGCCCATTTTCCTCGGATTTTCAAACCACCAGATACCGTCGTTCTGCCACGAGGAGGTAACCAGGTCCAGAGCGCCGTCCTTATTCACATCGATGGCAAACTCGCCGTTATCCGCCACAAACTCGCCCCAGAAAGGCTTTTGGTTGCTTGCAGCTCCGGCTGGTGTTGAGGGCAGAATGGGCGCCAGCTCACGATACTTGTGCCGCTTCCACTCGCCCCCGCCCGGTCGCGGATTCTCATACCAGTAGGCGCCGCTGCATATGTCGGGCCGCCCGTCGCCGTTCATATCCATCACGGTTACGCCCTCGGCATGATCGGTGCCGACGCGGTGCACATAAAAGGTTACCGGATCGCGATGGTAAGGCGAATGGCAATCCTGCCCGCCGGCCGTTGCTTCGTCCATAGCGCCGCTTGCGCCCGCCAAAACTCCAGGATTTCCCGCCAGCACTCCCGTTCCTCCCCAAAGCGCCGCCGCGCTCATGCCTGAAGCTGCGCGCTTCAGCAATGACCGGCGTGTGTGTCCACCCATGACGTTTCCTCCCAAGGTTGAATTCGGCGTAACTATATCACGCCTGCCGTTGGTGGCACACACCATCACGCCCCCCGGATGCTCCCGCGCCATAAGGTAGCGCTATTAGCCCTCCAAGGTCTGGCCTGGGAACCGCAATTAATCCCGGCACGCTTGCGGCAGTATCCATCTTCAGTTCAAAGACCTCAATCGGGCGTTGCCGCCCCTTGGGCGCGCCGGCTGCCGCGGCGTCGTGAATTGGCGCGCAAGCCTGGATTCCGCAGACTTGCATCCCCTGCCTCCGGCGGCCAAATTTCGCGCCTGTCTACGCTATAATAAATGCCCAAAACCCTCAGTTTGAAGAAATATTAAATTCCTTAATTCGCACTAAATTCTAAGTTACTGATACCAGATGGGTTACATTTTTTCGTTTTTGCATCTTGTTGTAAATAAATACCTTAAACACATTGGGTTCGATTGGGTTCGTTATTTAGCAAGTGATTTGTTTTCAATCATGATTGGGTTCATTTCGTAAAAAAAACAATAATTGTGGGTATTTTTAATAATCGACTCCGCGCGCACCTGGATTCGGCGTACCGACTGCTTGACAGGGCCACCTTTTCCATTCCGGCATGGCGTAATAAACCCGCCGCAAACCGACAGCGGAAAAACTCGTCCGGCCTGTCATGCCGAGGAGCCGAAGGCGGCGAGGGATCTGTAAGTGTTCTAATATCAAAACCAGATTCCTCGCTGCGTTCGGAATGACACGGCCACGGGGCGTTTTCAGCAGCCTGTCACCCCGAAGCAGCGCCGGTAACTCGGACGCGGGCATGCGAGAGCCTCCAGGGGGAAACGAGCGCCAGGAATAGTACATGTCTTAGTATGTACTGTGTAGATAACTTTGTCAAGGGCCAAGCGCGCGGGGTTCCCCATCTCGCGGTTCCGGCTGGAACAGAGGGCGATAGGTAAGGGAAGGCCACCGAGCCATCGGGGCCGCTCACCGGAAGGGAGAGAAGCAGTTCCCGCAACCGCGGGCCTGCTTACAGCCGGCTGATTGACCTTGCGTGGACACCACGAAACACGGAAAATAGCCTTCCGGCTTTTCGTGGCGTCAAGCCTGCAATTCCTCAGGGCCGGAAAATGGGTTGCGAGAGAGTCATGCCCGGCAACGGCTTGCGATTGGGGTAGGGAGAGTGGGCTATGCCACTCCCCCTCCCTCCGAACCGGACGGGCGGATCTCCCGCATCCGGCTCTCCAGTCGGTGGTCTTACCTCGGAGAGGACTGACCGACGGCACACGCATGGGCTGTAACCAAGGAGAACAACCCGCGTTCCGCAAAGTAGGCGTTGGGCCAGCGCTGATGATCCGAACCGCGTCCCCGTCCGCGCTTTCCCTGCCAGCGGCGCAGCAGGCTGCGGGCGAGAACCGTTGTCCGGAGGGTGGCCAGCCGGAGAAGGGCGGAGCAATGACAGCGAAGAGCGGAATTGGCAGTATGCAGAAGCGCGAGACGCTTCGCAGAATTTTTGGGATTGGCGCCGGGATTGCCGGGGCAGATGCGCTGTTTGCAGGAGGGGCGTCCGCCGCGGGGCGCCCGGGCGCTGAGCCCGCCGGCTGGCCCAATCAGCAGACCACAGGACCGGCAACGGGCGCAGGCAGCAGGGGGTGGCACGACGTAACCGCGTACGGCGCCAAAGGCGACGGCTCCACGCTCGACTCGCCCGCCATCAACCGGGCGATTGAAGCCGCGGCCAAGGCGCAAGGCGGCACGGTTTACCTGCCGGCGGGACATTACCTGAGCTATTCCATCCGCCTGAAGAGCAACATCACGCTGCGTCTGGGTGCGGGCGCAACCCTGGTGGCCGCGGACCCGCCGCCCGAAGGCCAGAGTGGCGGTTACGATGCGCCGGAGCCTTGCGCCTGGGACCAATACCAGGATTTTGGCCACAGCCACTTTCACAACGCACTGATCTGGGGCGAGGGCCTGCAGAACATTTCCATTATTGGACCAGGCCTGATTTGGGGCAAAGGATTAAGGCGCTTTGTCGGAAAGCGCGGTTACGCGGGGCTGGGCGATAAATCCATCAGCCTGAAGAGTTGCCACAACGTAACGCTGCGCGACTTTTCCGTACTGCACGGCGGCCACTTCGGCATTCTGGCCACCGGCGTCGACAATTTAACCATCGACAACCTGTTGATTGACACCAATCGCGACGGCATGGATATCGATTGCTGCCACAACGTCCGAGTGTCCAACTGCACGGTGAATTCGCCCTGGGACGACGGCATTTGCCCCAAAAGCTCCTATGCCCTGGGCTACGGCCGGGCAACGGAAAACCTGACCATCACCAACTGTTTTGTAACCGGCGGCTACGAGGAAGGCACGCTGCTGGATGGCACTTTTAAACTGCTTCCGCCGGGGCGCCGTCCGCACCGCATTGGGCGCATCAAGCTGGGCACAGAGTCGTACGGCGGTTTTAAAAACATAACCGTTTCAAACTGCGTGTTTGAACACTGCTACGGACTGGCGCTTGAAACTGTGGATGGCGCGCTGCTGGAGGACGTGACCATCACCAACATTACGATGCGAGACGTGGTGGGGATGCCTGTGTTCCTGCGGCTGGGCAGCCGGCTGCGCGGGCCGCAGGGCACTACGGTGGGGAAACTAAGGCGGGTGATGATCAGCAACATTGTGGCCTCAAACTCAGAGGGCGGGTATGCCTCGATTTTAAGTGGTATTCCCGGCCACAATATTGAGGACGTGCACCTGAGCGATATTTACGTGCTGCACCAGGGCGGCGGCACGGCGGAGCAGGCGGCGATCAACTTGCCGGAAAAAGAAGCGGGCTATCCGGAGCCAGTTATGTTTGGCCCCACGCCCTCTTACGGCTTTTACGTGCGCCATGCCTCGGGGCTGGAGATGCGAAATATCGAGCTGAAGCTGATGAACCCCGACGCGCGCCCGCCCATCATCCTGAAAGACGTGGATGGTGCGGACTTGTTGCACATCAAAGCGGAGCGCGGCGCGGGGAAACCGCTGATCGTGCTGAACCAGGTGAAGGACTTTAGCATCTACCTGAGCCGGCCGATCGCCGACCAGCACCTTGATGAGGCTGCGCAAAAAGACCTTCCCTGAATCCTCGGGCCGCCAGTTAAGCCTGCAAAGAACCCGGAGGATTTTACACGATTGCCAACCCGCCCGGCGCTGTGGTGGCGCTGTGCCTGGGGCTTTTCGCACCCTGGGTTGCTGGTGGCAGGGAATGCCCGCGCCGCATACGCGGCGCCTTCGACGGCCGCGGTTCCGGCGTTTGTGTGTCAGAAATCGCTGGTGGGCGGCGGCTTGAGTTTTTTGGTGGCATCGGATAGAGTCCCAGGCATTGGCCAATGGCAAAAGACCGACCTGGTAGCTATAGACATAGCCGCGGATTCCGAACTGAAGATTGAGGACTTCACGATGGCTGGAGGAAGAATCTTCATCAACTACCGCCGCGATGACAGCCGTGCCGACGCCGGGCGCATCTACGACCGGCTGAGCATCTGTTATCCCGGCAGAGTATTTCGCGACGTGGGCTCGCTGGAGCCGGGCGTGGAGTGGCGCGAAGCGATTGAGCGGGTGCTGAGCGCCAGCGACGCCTGCGTAGTGGTGATTGGCAAAAGCTGGCTGAACATTAACGACGCCAGCGGGCGGCGGCGCCTGGATGACCCGCGCGATACCGTGCGGATGGAGGTTGTAACCGCGCTGCAGCGCCGCATGCGCGTCATTCCAGTGCTGGTGGGTAATGCTTCCATGCCCGATGAGCAGGACCTGCCCGAGGACCTGCAGCCGCTTACGCAGCGCAACGCCCTGCAGATTACCGAGCAGGACTGGGATGAAGACATTGCCAAGCTGACGCGGGCGCTGGACCAGGCTTTGGGACTGCCGCCCAGTGCGGTTAAGCCCGTCGCCCACGCGCAGGCGGAAGTAAAAGCCAGGGTTTCATTATTCAGCGGACGCCTGATTTTTACCTTGAGTGGTGTGCTGGCGGCATGCCTGGTTGTGGTAAGTGTTGTGGTGCACAACCAGAGTACTCAAAAAAGCCCCGGACCATTCACAGCCACCAACTCCGTGACTGAACCGAGCACCGCGACAGCCAGCCCCGCGAAACCGGCCGCAGTGGCTGCGACGCCGGCGACGAAGTCTGAAGCCGCCGTCTCAAAGCAAGCGCGCATGGGCGGCGCCGCGATGGGTGAGGCAAACCACACCCCGGCAGGCAACGCGCCACAAAACCCACTGGTCCAATCGCAGGCAACACCCGCCGCGACCATCACCGCCGCAGGCCTGGCGGGCAAATGGCGGGCGGTGGTTACCGCCCCGGGGCAGCAACTGGATGAGCAGGTGGCGCTGTATTCTGACGGCAGCTTCAGCGCTGTTTATCAAGGCGCGACGGGCGCGGTGGGAAGATGGCAATACAACGCGCAGCGCCAGGTTATTCTGCTTCTGAACGCCACCAACTTCATGAACTATAACGTCCGGTTCGGCTGCGAACTGGCGGCGCTGGGACCGCGAGGCGACCACTTCGGCGGCTCCTGCGTGGATATGCAGCGAACGGGCTGGAACGTTAACATGGCCCATGTGGACAACGAATCTACCCTTCCAGTCCGGCCGGGGATCCCCGGTGTTGATCTTTCTGCGCTCTCGCATGCTGAAAGCCTTGCGTTTGCAGAGTTGCTTGCGCGCGTTCCCTGCAATTGCGGATGCGGCCTGAACATGCTGGCTTGCCGCCGCAACGAGAGCGAAAAGTGCAACGTGAGCTATGGCTACGCCAACCAGTTTTTGCGTCAGTTCCTGTACAACATGCGGCGCTAAGCGGCGCGCGGCCTGCATCCCGTTATTTGGGAAGAGAGCCTTCCCTTCCGTCCTTGCCTTCGCTGGCCAGCGTCATGATGTTGAGCGTTGCCGCATTTTCAGAAGCGATGGCGCCCTCCACACGTTCGACAAAAAGAAGAAATGCCTGCCGGGTCTCCAGGGCTTTGTAAGGACCTTCCTTCGTTAGAAACAAGATTCTTTCGGTACTCAGAAACTGTTCGGTGGTACGGTAGTTCTTCCACTGTTCGCGATAGTGATAAACGCTTTCGAGCGAAACCAGAATTACCACGACCAGGCTGATGGCCGTTGTCAAATAATTCTTGAATGGGATATCAAGGTTGACGAGAACCGGCACCAGCGCTCCGCCAATCACGGTAACGGCCCGCATGTTCAGATAATAAGCCTTGAACCGTACGGCTTTCTTGTCATACCAAACTTTATACTGTTCTACCCGTTCCTGCAGGTAAGCATCGGGACCCATGCTGCCAAGCGCACCCGTTTCCATCTCAGCCTCCATAGCTTGACCACGGTTTGGAGTGGTCACCGAAAGCCCGCACTACACCGCCAAACCGAAGCTCCAGCCAGCCGTATGCCCCTGCACTAGCTGCCCGGCGCGCCGCCAGCGGGCTGACTGGGTTTTGCCGTTCGCTCCTGGAGCGCTGCCCACCTGGCATGTTCCTGCGAGACCAAGGCCTCGATCCGCTCCGCCAGCAGCACATGTTTGTCGGCCGCGGCAGCGTAGGGTCCCGCAGCAGCGAGGTAAAGGTACTTTTCGTGCTTCAGCGACTCACAGGTGGAACGGTAGGTGATTCCATTCTGGTGATATTGGCTGAGCTGCTGCAAGCCTTCCAGGACGGCGATCAATACCCCGAGCCCGCCCGTAACGTAATTCAGCCGAAAGCCGGAAAACAACGGAACAAGTGCAGCGGCTGCAATCTCAACGGTCTTGAACCAGCGGTAAAGCTTCTGATTTAAGGTACTCTTGCTGCTGTACCAATTGATTTGATTTTCAAGACGCCCCATGGTCGGATCGGCTTCAGGCATAGTTTGACTCCCGGTTGAATTTGGCGAGATTGTACCCGAGTTAACCGTAAAAGGGAGAGGAAATACGGCGGAGGCGCAGGTTCGGCTGAAGCGCGTCCGTCCGTTGATGCCATATTAAATCGTTACCTTTCAGCCTAAAGGGGCATCGGCTGGCCGAGTCTTGATAAACCGGAAATGTTAGCGCCGGCGCCGGCAGGCTTGTGGTCCGGAATTGGCCGGATGAACTGCCACAACTGCTTATTTTTACAGTAATTGACTTACATTTTGCGCAAACGTACAATATGACTTTGGTTGCTCATTTGCGTCGGCGTGGCTGTTGGGAAAGGAGAACCACGGATGTCCCTGGAGGATATTCAGAGTCCTTCACAGGTTGAAGGAGTAGTGCCTGAGGGGCCAGGGGAACCCAGCAAGGAAGCCCTGGAAACGGGCGAATTGCTGATGACCGGCATGGAAAACCTTCCCGAAGTGGAAGCGGGAAGAGTGATTCAGGGTACGGTTTTAAAGATTACAGAGAGCGAAGTACTGGTTGATATCGGGCAGAAGAGTGAAGGTGTTATTTCCCGCAGTGAGTTTCTTGGCGCCGATGGCGAGCTTACAGTCAAGGCTGGCGACAAGATTGAAGTACAGATTGAGAGTTTTGATGAAGCCGACGGCGCCATTACGGTTTCCCGCCGCAAGGCTGCGCACCGCAAAGTGTGGGAAACGCTCGAAAAAGCCTTTGAACAGCAGACCAATATTCAGGGCAAAGTGGTTGAGCGCACTAAGGGCGGGCTGATTGTGGACGTAGGCGTGCGAGCCTTCCTGCCTGGTTCGCAGGCCGATACGCGGCAACTGCGCAACCTGGAATCGCTGCTGGGGCAGGAAATCACTTGTAAGATCATCAAGCTGAACCGGGGCCGGGATAATCTGGTGGTCAGCCGCAAGGCTGCGCTGGAAGAGGAATTAGACCGCAAGCGCAGAGAGCTGTTGGAGAAGCTGAAAGAGGGCTCCGAGCTGAGCGGGCGCATTAAGAACATTACCGATTATGGGGCCTTTGTGGATTTGGGCGGCATGGATGGTCTGCTGCACGTGACCGATTTGACATGGGGACGCATTGCCCACGCTTCCGAAGTGGTTCAAGTAGGGCAGGAAGTCAACGTTAAGGTGCTGAAATATGACCCGGAGAAGGGCCGTATTTCATTGGGCATGAAGCAACTGCAGCCTGATCCCTGGGATCGCGTGGCGGAAAGCTACAACCCCGGGCAGCGCCTGCAGGGGAAAGTGGTAAGCCTTACCGATTACGGCGCCTTTGTTGAGGTGGAACCAGGGGTGGAGGGCTTGATTCATGTTTCAGAAATGGCGTGGGGCAAGCGCATGAAGCACCCGTCGAAAATCCTGAACGTGAATGACCGCGTGGACGTGGTGGTGCTTGAGATTCATCCTGCCCAGCGGCGTATCTCCCTTAGCCTGAAGCAGACTTTGGCTGACCCGTGGACCACCGTACAGGATCGTTACGCCGTTGGCATGACCGTTGAGGGGCGGGTTCGTAATCTTACCGACTTTGGCGCCTTTGTTGAGCTTGAAGACGGAATTGACGGGTTGATCCACGTTTCGGACCTTTCATGGAACCGGAATGTTCGTCATCCTTCCGAGGTGCTGAAAAAGGGGCAGAAGGTGGCAGGCGTCATTTTGAATCTGGATGTCGCAAACCATCGTATTTCCCTGGGGTTGAAACAACTGCAGCCGGATATCTGGCAGCAGTTTTTTGAAAGAGTGCGCGTGGATGACGTGGTGCGCGGCAAGGTGATGAGGGTGGCTCCGTTTGGCGCCTTTGTGGAGCTGGAAGAAGGCATTGAGGGCCTTTGCCACAATTCGGAACTGGAGCACGACTACACCACGGGAAGTACGGTAAAGCTGGAACCGGGTCAGACCGCCATGTTCCGCGTGTTGCGCCTTAGCCCGGCGGAAAAGCGCATAGGTCTGGGCATGCGGGGCGTGCCGCAGGATATGGAAGAAGATGAGCCCTCAGAGCCGGTGGCAGCCGGAGCGGCAGCCGCTGAACCCGTTGCGGCGGCTTCCGAATCTGCCGCGGAGGGCGGCCAGGCGGAGCCGGAACCATCCGCTACGCCGCAAACCGAGTAGCCGATAGCGGCGCAACCGCGCTCGTGCAGGGCGAGTAGCAGTAGCAGAAGTGAAAACCCCTGCGGGTACTTGCGCACTTAACAGAGTTGAAGTACTCGCATTGAGGAGTGGAAAATGACCAAAGCGGATCTGATTGAGGATGTATGCCGTTCAGCAGAAATGAGCCGGAAAGAATCTGAAGCTGCAGTGGACGTGATTTTTGAGAGCATTGTGTCCGCCATCCGCAACGGAGACAAGATTGAAATACGCGGCTTTGGCAGCTTTCGCACCCGCGATCGCAAGGCGCGCATTGGCCGCAATCCCAAAACCGGCGCCCGCGTGGAAGTTCCCGCGAAGCGTATTCCATTTTTTAAGCCCAGCAAGGAACTGAAAGACGTTGTGAACAGCGGCAGCTTGCCGCTGGATGTACCTGCGCCGCCTGTTTCTGAACCGCCGCAAGTGTAACGGAGTGATCGCAAGCCGCCGGCGCCGGGCCATGCCGCTTAGTAGCCATACGCGTCCCGGGCCGCCTTTTCCCCCCCGGCTAGTCTAGCGACCCGTATTGATATGGACTACCTTTGGAGCCCCTGGCGATACCAGTATGTGACGGAAATTGTGAAGTCCGCCGAGTGCATCTTTTGTGAGATTGCCCGCCAGGACTCTTCACTGGACGAGGAACGCTACGTTCTGCATCGTGGCCGCTACAACTTTGTCGTGCTCAACCTCTATCCCTATACCACCGGTCATGTTCTGGTAACTCCTTACGCCCATGTGGCGACGTTGGCCGGCCTTGATGCGGCTGGCATGACTGAAATGATGCTATTGACCCAGAAGCTGGAAGAAGCCCTGCAGACGAGCTACGGGGCCGAGGGGTATAACCTGGGCATGAACCTGGGTAAATGCGCGGGCGCGGGCGTTGACAAGCACGTGCACCTGCACTTTTTGCCGCGCTGGAGCGGCGACACCAACTTTATGTCCGTCACCTCGGAAACGCGCGTATTGCCTGAAGATCTTAGAGTTACCTTCCAAAAACTTTCCGGCTTCTTTAGGTAGGGGACAGCGGCGCTGGCCCACTTGGCCGAACGCACTTCAGTCCTGCGACCGGGTTAACGGACGGGTTAAACGGCCTTGCCTGCCATATTCCGAACGCCCTCCTTTGCCAAAGCAGGCAAGCGGCGGTGTCCCTGTGACCGGATAGGGCTCTACGGCTAAGGCAAGCCATCCCCTGTTACGAGGGAATCGGTAAATACCGCACCCACACGGCTCCGTAATGCTTCTTATCTCTCAAATTGTGCTGCCTCCGGGTTGCGGTCAAAGCCGAAAAGTTTCGGAATAAGACCTGCAAAATAATCCAGGTCCGGGTATGCTAACTTCAATGCCTACACTACGTGGCGAACCCAGCGGTTCTGAACCCATCCTTTGCGCTCACCTGCTGCGGAGAGTGGATGGAAAACTGATCGAACTCTTAACTTCGCTCACGCCGGATGAATGGAACCTGCAGACAATCGTACCATTGTGGAAGGTCCGCGACGTCGCGGCACACCTGCTGGATACGGCGCTCCGCAAACTCTCTATGGTTCGGGACTCTTCTTATGTGGAGGCCGTTAGCCCGCAGTCGCCCCATGACCTCATTACTCTGGTCAATCGCCTGAATCGTGAAGGTGTCACCGTCTACCGGCGTCTTAGCCCCAGGCTTCTGATCGATATGATGAAAATGGCGTGTGAACAGAGCGCGCGTTTTCATGAATCGCTCGATCCGTTTGCGCCTGCTGCTTTCGCAGTAAGCTGGGCAGGTGAACAGACGTCTTTGAACTGGTTTGATACGGCTCGCGAGTTGACGGAACGCTGGCATCACCAGCAGCAGATACGGCTGGCCACTAATCGTCCGGGCATTATGACGCCGGATCTGTATCATCCGGTTCTCGAGTGCCTGGTGCGCGGCCTGCCGCACGCATTTCGCGATGTCGAAGCCCCGGTCGGAACTCTGATTCTTTTAGAGATTTCCGGGGAATGCAAAGGGCGGTGGTTTCTGAGTAGAGGTTTGACCGGGTGGCATTTTGTGAAACTGGCTGAGGAGGAATCGGAAGTCGCTTCACGAGTTACGATACCTCAGGAGCTGGCATGGCGTGTTTTTACCAAGGGTATTGATCGCGACTCGGCGTGTGCGCAGATTGAGATTGAAGGGGACCGGGAATTAGGCGAGCAGATTCTTCGATTGACGGCCATTGTGGGTTAGACGCTGGCCCCCGGGTGGCCGCGGGTGACGTTGAAATTGGCCGCGCCTGGCATCCGGGCCGCAATACCACGGCCATGAATGCATTCAGGGCTCGACGGCATCGAATCACTTGAAAACCCTTGTTGTCCAGTGGCGGCGCGGCGGCCGTGCGCGTTCCTCCAGAATCTGCCATCATGCAAACCCAAACCCATCCACCAACCTGGAAGACGCTGCTGGCATTCGCGATTATCTATCTTGTGTGGGGATCTACCTATCTCGCCATTCGCGTAGGCGTTCGCGAAGTTCCGCCGTTTCTTCTGGCCGCAATGCGTGTTCTGGTGGCCGGAATAGTACTTTATGGCTGGATGATGGTGCAGGGCGAGCGCTCACCCAGCGCCCGCCAATGGTTGTCAGCCTGCGTGCCGGGCATCCTGATCTTTGTTTTTGACTACGGACTGTTGTTCTGGGCCGAGCGGCGAGTGCCCTCGGGCATTGCCGCAGTCATGATGGCCACTATTCCGGTTTTTATGTCGTTGTCGGAAATTATTTTGCTCCGAACCCAAAGGCTGACCTTCCGACTGACCCTGGCGCTCCTGATCGGGCTTGGCGGAGTGGCAGTGCTGATGAGCCGTTCCCTGAACCTGGGCGGAACCCCCGTCGACAGACTGGGCGCAGTGGCGCTGATTGCGGCATCCATTAGTTGGTCGGTGGCGTCTGTGCTTACGCGCAAACTGCCCCTGCCGCCTTCCAAGGTGATGAGTTCCGCAGCACAAATGGTTGCCGGCGGAGTGCTTCTTGCTATCACCGCTGCGGGGCTGGGCGAATTCCGTGGTTTTCATCCGGAGACTGTCTCGCTCGCCGCGTGGCTCTCGTTGCTCTACCTGATTGTGGCGGGCTCCATCATCGGGTTTACCGCCTACGTGTGGCTGATCCATCACGAATCTCCTACAAAAGTCGGTACCTACGCGTACGTAAATCCAGTGGTGGCCGTTCTGATTGGATATTTTCTGGGCGGCGAGGCGCTTGGACTGCGAACGATTCTCGGCGCCTTGTTTGTTCTTGTCAGCGTGGTGGTGATCACCATGACGCCAGCCAGAACCCGGGTCGCTTCAATCCGCAAGGAGGATGCACCAGAAGCAGTGGGATCGTGACCTGAACGGCTGCCAGCCGTGAACTCTAAACAGGCCGCAAATTCTGCGGAGCGGAGGCATTGGTGAACGGCGCGCCGCAAGGCAGAAAATATTCCCACATACCTCTTTCGCGCGGGGCGTGAAGCGGCTGGCCGCTGGTTCGATTTTGCGGCAACACGCCCGGTTGATTACTCATGCAGACGGCCGGTGGCGCGTGCGGCCCTCGCACCGTCACGCGTGGCATCCGATGCCTTTGAACAAAAGAAGCGTCAGGACTCCGCTACGCGCTGAGTCGTGCCATTTGCAGCAGGCGCGGCAACGGGCGACAGCGGCGCTTGAGGTGCAAATGCAATAGTGTTAGGCTTCGCATCTTCAGTCCGAAGGCTGCGGGACGCTTACAGCCGCACGGGCCGTGGCGGCAGCCTTGCGGGCATTCCCAGGAGGCATAAACGATGAGCAGGCGAGTGTTAATGGCGGGGGCGGCGGTTCTGGGCGCAGCGATACTCTTTTTTTGCAGTCTGGAGCGGGGCGCGCAGCAAGGCGGCCAATTTCCGTTTCAAGACGCCTCGCTGCCACTGGCGCAGCGCGTTGACGATCTGGTGGGGCGAATGACGCTGGAGGAGAAAGTGTCGCAGATGGTGGACCGTGCTCCCGCCATCCCGCGTCTGGGCATCCCCGAATACAACTGGTGGAACGAGTGTTTGCACGGAGTAGCGCGGGCGGGGGTGGCAACGGTTTTTCCCCAGGCGATAGGCATGGCCGCCACCTGGGACGCACCGCTCGTCCACCGCATGGCCGACGCCACCTCCACCGAAGCCCGGGCAAAATACAACGAAGCGATCCGAAACAATAATCACAACCGCTATTACGGACTTACTTTCTGGTCGCCCAACATCAATATTTTTCGCGACCCGCGCTGGGGGCGCGGGCAGGAAACCTACGGCGAAGACCCCTATTTGACCTCGCGCATCGGCATGGCGTTTGTCACCGGACTGCAAGGCGACGATCCGCGCTATCTGAAGGTGGTATCCACCGTGAAGCACTTCGCTGTGCACAGCGGGCCGGAGCCGGAGCGGCATCGCTTCAACGTGGAGATCAGTGACCACGACATGCGCGATACCTACCTGCCCGCTTTTGAGGCGACTATCCGCGAGGGTAAGGCGGATTCGCTGATGGGCGCCTACAACGCCGTGAACGGGGAAGCCTGCTGCGCCAATACCTTCCTGATGCGTGAAACGCTGCGCGGGGAATGGCAGTTTCCAGGCTATGTGGTTTCCGACTGCGGAGCGATTGGGGATATTTATGCCCATCATCATCAGGTGGGCACGGTGGAAGAAGCCTCGGCGCTGGCAGTGCTGGCGGGAACGGACCTGAGTTGCGGGCAGGAGTATCTCTCGCTGGTGAATGCCGTACATCAGGGCCTGATCAGCCAGGCGGAAATTGACCGCTCGGTGAAGCGGCTGTTTGAGGCGCGATTTCGATTGGGAATGTTTGACCCGCCGGAGCAGGTGCCTTACAACAAAATTCCTTTTTCGGAGAACGACAGCGCTGCCCATCGCGAGCTGGCGCTTGAAACGGCGCGTGAATCCATGGTGCTGTTGAAGAACGACGGCGTGCTCCCCCTGAAGAAGAACCTGAAGTCAATCGCCGTAATCGGCCCTAATGCGGATGCCCCGTTTGTGCTGCTGGGCAACTACAACGGCACGCCATCTAAATCCACTACGCCGCTGGCCGGCATTGCGCAAAAGGTTGCGCCCTCCACGCGCGTGCTGCACCTGGCGGGCAGCGACTGGGTAAGGCCGCTGGCCGGGCAGGAGAATTTTCAGGACGCGGTGGCGGCGGCTCGTGACGCGGATGCGGTGGTGCTGGTTCTGGGCCTGACGCCGCGGATGGAAGGCGAGGAGATGCGGGTGAACGCGCCCGGCTTTCGCGGCGGCGACCGCACATCGATTGCCCTGCCCGCCGTGCAGGAAAAGCTGATGCAGGCTGTGGCCACCACCGGCAAGCCGCTGGTGGTGGTGTTGCTGAACGGCAGCGCCTTAGCGGTGAATTGGGCGGCGCACCATGCCAACGCTATCGTGGAGGCGTGGTATCCCGGGGAAGAAGGCGGCAACGCTCTGGCCGATGTACTGTTTGGCGATTACAACCCGGCCGGGCGCCTGCCCGTAACGTTCTACCAATCCACAGACCAGTTGCCCCCGTTTGAGGATTACAACATGACCGGCCGCACCTATCGCTATTTTTATGGCGAGCCGCTCTACCCTTTTGGCTTTGGACTTAGCTACACACATTTTACATACAGCAATCCGCGGGTGGACAAAGCCCAGGTTGAAGCCGGTAAGAATGTTGAAGCCAGCGTCACCGTGCAGAACAGCGGCAAGGTAGAAGGCGATGAGGTGGTGGAGCTCTACGCAACCCATCAGGATACATCGTTCCCCGTGCCCATCCGCTCGCTTGAGGGCTTCGAGCGCGTGCATCTGAAGCCGGGCGAGTCCAAAACTGTTACGTTTGACCTGACACCCCTTCGGCTCTCGGTGGTAACGCCGGGTGGTCGTCGCGTGGTTGAGCCGGGCGACGTAAAGATCACTATGGGAGGCAAGCAGCCACGCTTTACCGGCGTGGCCGACGCCACAACTACGGAAACAACCTCCGTGCAGGTGCGCATTACGGGCGCCGAAACCCCGGTGGAATAAACACAACTGCGCCGGGGATTGCGCGCTGCAGAGCCTGAAGCGGCTGCAGGGTCATAGTGCGGATAATTCCATAAAGATAAAAACCTCTGAGTAATTCAGTTGCAGTTATCGCAACTGGGTTTATACTTGGCGATTGCCGGAGATAGTGGGAGCAAGAGCTGAGGCGATCAGACTATGGTCACGATCAAAGATGTAGCCCGCGAGAGTGGATTTTCCGTTACTACGGTGTCAATGGTGCTGAATGACGCGCCTTTAGCGCGGTATATTCCACAGCGAACCAAGAATCGGGTTAAAAAAGTGGCCGAAAAGCTGGCCTACCGGCCCAACTCCTTTGCCCGGTCACTCCGCAGCCGCCGCAGTATGACGGTGGGCGTGCTGGTGCCCGATGTGACGGACCCATTTTGCACGCAGATTTTAAAGGGTGTTGAAAATGGGCTGTATACGTCGGCCTTTCTGGAAATTATGATCGATATTCAGAATGACCGAGAACGTTTTAGCCACGCGGTTGAAAAGTTGCTGGACCGTCGCGTGGAAGGCCTGGTGATGCTGGCCAACTCGCTGGCGCTGGACCTGGACCTGCTGGATCTGTTTGTGGAGCGCCAACTTCCCGTGGTGACCGTGGCGCGGTCGGTAAAAGAAGAGAGCGTCAGCTCCGTGATGGTGGATAACGAGGCCGGCGCCGCCGCCGCCATGAAGTACCTTTATGATCTGGGGCATCGCAAGTTTGCTTTTATCAAGGGGCCGCGCACCCTGTTGGATAGCATGCGGCGCTGGAAAGGCATTCGGGAATTCGCCCGTACCGTGAACCTGCCGCTGGAAGCCTGCCCCATCTATGAAATGGAAACTCCCACTTCCAGCTCTGAGCCGGGCTACAACCTGACCCGCGAATTGATTGCCCATCGGCGCAAGTTTACGGCGCTGGTTACCTTTGACGACCTGAGCGCCTTCGGAGCCGTCCGGGCTTTGACTCAGGCCGGGCTTCGCATTCCGGAGGATTGTTCCGTGATGGGGTTTGACGATATTGCGGCCTCTGCCTACTTTAATCCGCCGATCACCACCATTCGCCAGCCCATGGAAACCCTGGGCAGCATGGCTATTGAATCGCTTTTAGACGCGCTGAACGGCGTGCAGAATAAGAAGCCGCTTGCCCCGGTTCATCGCCAGGTGAAACCGGATTTGGTGGTGAGGCAATCGACCGGACCTGTGTCTGCCAGCATGCGAATCTAGCCCTTGCCCCGTGCACGGCGGGTATTGCCCAGGGTAAGATGAACCGCGCGAAATCGCGCTCCAATCCAAACCGAGGAGTAATGGGATGAGTGATGCCATCGACCGCAGAGACTTTTTGAAGCGCGCCGCCTGGGGCACGGTAGGCGCGGGGGTGGGCCTTTCCGGAGCCGCCTCGCGCGTACTGGGCGCGAACGACCGCCTGCAGGTGGGGGTAATTGGCGCTGGCCGCCAGGGCAGAGGAGATATGGAGGAATTTGCCCGCCAGCCCGATGTGGATATTGTCGCCATTTGTGACGTTTATCAGCCCAACCTGGATCGCGCCGCCGCCTCTGAAAGCAAGGCGCAAACCTACCACGACTTTCGCCAGGTGCTGGACCGCAAGGATATTGACGCGGTCATTGTGGGAGCCCCGGACCACTGGCATCCGCTGGTTGCCGTGATGGCGTGCCAGGCGGGCAAAGACGTTTATGTGGAAAAGCCCGTCTGCGTGGTGATTGAGGAAGGCAAACGCATGGTTGAGGCGGCGCGCAAATACAAGCGCGTGGTACAGGCGGGCACACAGCAGCGCAGCGGCCTGCACTTCCAGAAGGCGGTGCAATTGGTTCAGGATGGTTTTATCGGCAAAGTGAGTTTTGTGCGCACCTGGAATTACGGCAACGAGTATCCGGAAGGCATCGGCAATCCCGCGGATTCCGACCCTCCCTCAACCCTGAATTGGGATATGTGGCTGGGCCCGGCGCCCAAGGTTCCGTTTAACACCAACCGCTTTGGCGTGGCGCCGCACCGCTGGTCAACCTTTCGCTACTTTTGGGACTACGCCGGCGGCATGATGACGGATTGGGGCGTGCACCTGCTGGATATCGTGCAGTGGGCCATGAAGGTTGAAGGTCCTCAAACCATTACTGCCAGCGGCGGCAAATGGTACCTGACCGATAACCGTCAAACTCCCGATACGCTGCAGGTGACGTACGAATACCCGGGTTTTGTGTGCGTTTACGAAAACCGAACGTGCAACGCCAACAGCATGTACAACAAGGGCTATGGAATTGAATTCCACGGCACGGAAGCCACGCTGTTTGTTGATCGGTCGGGGTTTGAGGTGTTCCCCGAAGAGCGCGAGCACAACGGAAAGTCCACGCCGCAGGATCCGGCCATGAAGATGGCCTCCGTGAACAACTCGCATTTTGACCATGTGCGCAACTTTGTAGACTGCGTCAAGTCGCGACGTCAGCCGATCAGCGATATTGAAATAGGCCACCGCTCCACCAGCGTTTGCCTGCTGGGCAATGTTGCCTACCGCAGCCGCCAGCGTCTGGGGTGGGACGCGCAACGGCAAACCCTTACCCAGGGAGGGCCTCACGCCGAGCAGTTGCTTAGCCGGACGTACCGCGCGCCGTGGCATTTGACGGTTTAGGCACGACGGCGGCGCATAACAAGAGCCTTGACAGCCGCCGTCGATTCCATTAGTTTGTCGCATGACCCTGCCCCTGCCAATCAATAATCGCAGGGGTGCGCCATCAAAAGTGAAAGCCAGGCCCAATTCGAATTTGTCGGTGTTGCGCCGTGCCGTTTGGGAGGCGAACCTGGCCATTTATCGCGCCGGCCTGGTCACCATGCACAGCGGCAATGCCAGCGGTGTTGAGCGCGCAAGCGGCAGAGTGTTTATCAAACCCAGCGGAATGGATTATGAAAAGCTGCGCCTTGCCGACATTGTGGCTACGGACCTGGAAGGGCGGCGCCTGGATGGCCGCTGGAAGCCCTCCGTCGACCTTCCGCATCACCTATACATTTACAAGCATCGGCCGGAGATCGGCGGCATCATCCACACCCATTCCAATTACGCCACCAGTTTCGCACTGCTTGGACGCTCCATTCCCGCTTATCTTACTGCCATTGCAGACGAATTCGGCGAGCAGATTCCGTGTGTTCCCTACGTGGATAATCAGGGCGATCACATCGGCGAGGCGATTTTGCAGCATATGGGGAAAGCCCCGGCGGTTCTGCTGGCCAACCACGGCGTATTTGCCTTTGGTCCCACTCCGATGGCTGCCCTTAAGGCCGCGGTGATGCTGGAAGACGTCGCCAAAACCTGCCACCTGGCGCTGCTGCTGGGCAAGCCCAAGCCGATGCCAGCCATCGAAGTTAAGAAATGGTATGACCGGTATCACTCCACTTATGGGCAGACGTTAAAGGGATAAAGCTGCTGCCGCCTGGAACGTTCGCTGGTCCGGGCCAGGTTTAAATTGAAGCGCCGCGGCGAGAAGATGAGGACACCATATGACGCATGTTCCCATTGCGGTGGCCCTGCTGGCCTGGCTGAAGACCAACCCCACGCTTTCGCCTCACGCCGTCGACTTTGCGATTATCGCCATTTATTTCGCCATGGTCATCGGCATTGGGTTTTACCTGAAGCGCTATACGCGCAGCGGCGAGGACTTTTTTCTTGCCGGCCGCGAAATGACCGCCTGGGTGGCCGGGTTAAGCTTCGTCTCCGCCAATCTGGGCGCCCTGGAACTGATGGGGTGGGCGGGATCGGCTTATCAATATGGCATTCTGGCGGCCCACTGGTATTGGATGGGCGCCATCCCTGCCATGCTCTTTCTGGGCATCGTGATGATGCCGTTCTATTACATCTCCAAAACTCATTCCGTGCCCGGCTATCTGCATATGCGGTTTGGCGCGGCCACCAGCGGGCTTAGCGCCGGCTGTTTCGCGGTGATGACCATTCTGATGTCGGGCGTGGATATGTTTGCCATGGCGCTGGTCATGCAGGTGATGCTGGGCTGGGATCTGAACTTCAGCATCTGGGTTTCATCAATTACGGTGGGCGTTTATGTAACCCTGGGCGGGCTGTTTTCCGCCATCTTCAATGAGGTGGTGCAGTTCTTCCTTATCTGGTTTGGAGCGCTGCTGATCCCCATTCTGGGGCTGGTGGAAAGCGGCGGCTGGAAGGGACTGATGGCGCGCATCCACCGCAACTTTCCCACCCAGGATTACACCCACCTGTGGCGCGGCCTGGGCCACTTTTCCACCAATCCCATGGGTATTCACTGGACCGGCATTGTGTTTGGCCTGGGCATGACACTCTCCTTCGGCTATTGGACCACGGACTTTCTGGTGGTGCAGCGCGTTATCGCATCCAAAGATATTCGTGCGGCCAAGATGGCGCCCGTGATCGGCTCCTTCTTCAAAATGGCCGTTCCTTTCATCGTGATACTGCCCGGCCTGCTGGCGCTGGGCGTGCTTCCATTCCACCTGGTGCCGCAAAGCGGCATGCAACCCGGCCAGCATAGTTATAACGAAGTGCTGCCCCTGATGCTGGCCCGTTACTGCGGGCCGGGTTTGCTGGGCCTGGGCGTTACGGCTTTGATTGCGGGCTTTATGTCGGGCATGGCGGGCAATGTTAGCGCTTTTTCCACCGTGTGGACCTATGACCTGTATCGCGCTTTTATCCGCAAGGGAGAAAACGACAAGCATTACCTGCGCATGGGCCGCATCTCCACCATGACGGGCATTCTGCTGAGCATTGGCGCGGCGTATCTGGTGATGCAGTTCGCCAGTATTATGGATTACGTCCAGGCTCTGTTCAGCTTTTTCATTGCGCCGCTGTTCGGCACCGTGCTGCTGGGCATGATGTGGAAGCGCGTTACCGGCCCGGGCGCGTTCTGGGGGTTGCTGGCGGGAACCGGCTCTTCCGTCACCATGTTTACCCTGGTTAAGCTGAACCCCGCCATGCTGGCTGTGATTGCGCTTTCCTCAAATGCCAAGCCCATGGCAGAAAATATGTACCGCGCCCTGTGGTCGTGGATCATCTGCGTAAGCGTAACCGTAATTGTGAGCCTGATTACGCAGCCGCGGCCGGAGTCGGAATTGACTGGACTGGTTTATGGCGCCACGGAGCTGCCCTCCGAAGGCCACTTGCCCATTTACCAACGCCCCATATTCTGGGCCGGCGTTTCCATTGCCTTGTTTCTGGTGTTGCAGTACATCTTCTGGTAATTAAGTACGATTTGCCCTGCCGCCGCGCCAGTCGGCGCTGGTGAAGCGCATCGCGGTCCGCGGCCTGGAGAGGTGCCTATGCAAGAAAAACCTGAAATGACGAAAAAAGGCAATGGCGGCCGGGGCGGAGGGCAAGTGGCCGTTGATACGGAGGATCAAAAGCCGGGCCGCGGTCACATGCTGCCGGTCTGGTTCTTTATCGGCATGATCCTGCTGGTTTATGGGGTGGTGATCGGGGCCACCGGCCTTTATGAGATCAATCATCCTCCCAACACCGTACTCGCCAACCTGCATCCTGCCATCTGGTGGGGTGGAATCCTTGGCGTTATCGGCTTGATGTACGTACTCAAATACCGCCCTCGCGGCTAGTTCGAGCCAGGCCTCGCCTTCTGATTCCGGTTGGTTCTGCCCACCTTGCTCATTGGCTGGCCGGGTGTCGGTTTGGAAGCGGCGCCATCGACTTGTCCATGCTTACCTTTCTCGCTTCGTATAAACCGCTCCCCAGGCAGAAGCGGAGCTTTTATCTTAGGCCCCGGACCGGGTCTGGGCGGACGAGGCTGTTGTATAATTGAATTTTCTGCTGATTAAGAGGCTACCAAAGACGGGGGTTCTGATCCCTCCCCCGGCCAGGCAACCGGAGAGCCAGTGGAAGTACGCGCCAATGCCAATCCCACGATTACGCCACTAACAGCCTAATGAAATCATCGCGACGAAATTTTATTTTAGGTTCGGGTCTGGTTGTAGGCCAGACGCTAATGGATGCCCTGCGCACGCCGCTGGAGCGCTGGCGAAGCGCCGCCGTTCTGTACGCCGCGCCTCTGCCGGCGCCACCCGCCGCACCTTCTCCGGTCACTTACGTTGACGTGGCCAAAGAAGCGGGGCTTACCATTCCCAACGTTTGGGGCGGCGTGGAGCACAAGAAATACATTATTGAGGCCAAGGGAAGCGGCCTCGCTTTTTTTGACTATGACAACGACGGCTGGCTGGATATTTACCTGACTAACGGCGTGCGCTTTGATGAGAAATACGCGCCCGGCCAGGCTCCCACCAACCACCTTTACAAGAACAATCGCGATGGAACGTTTACCGAAGTGACGCCGCAATCCGGCCTGACGCTGACCGGATGGGGCACGAGCGTTTGCGTGGGTGATTACGATAACGACGGCTGGGACGACATTTTCCTGGGCTACTGGGGTCACAACCGGCTGTTCCACAACAACGGCAACGGGACTTTCACTGACGTCAGCCAGAAGGCGGGCGTCTACGGCGACCGCGTCCGCTGGGCTTCCGGTTGCTGCTGGGTGGATTACGACCGTGACGGGCGACTGGATCTGTTCGTGGGCAATTACATCGAGCTGGATATTTCCAAGGTCCCCGCGCCGGGCGAAACCGGCTATTGCCAGTGGAAAGGCATTCCGGTCATGTGCGGTCCGCGTGGGCTGCCCGGCGGCCAGAATATTCTTTACCATAACAGCGGCGACGGAACCTTTACCGATGTTTCCGAAAAGGCGGGCATTCTAAAGCCCGGCCCGCGCTACAGCATTACGCCGGTCGCCTATGACTTTGATAATGACGGCTGGCCGGATATCTATGTAGCGGTCGATTCCGAGCCCAGCATTCTTTTCAAGAACAACCACGACGGCACTTTTACCGATATCGCCGTGATGGCCGGCTGCGCCTATAACGAAGACGGCCAGGAACAGGCCGGCATGGGCGTCTCGGTGGGCGATTACGATTGCGACGGCTTTCTGGATATTTACAAGGGCAATTTCTCCGACGACACGCCCGACCTTTACCACAACAATGGCGATGGGACTTTCACCGATGTTACTTTTGTCTCCGGCCTGGGCGTGAACACACAGTTTGTTTGCTGGGGCAACGGCTTTATTGACTACGATAACGACGGCTGGGTCGACATTTTCCAGGTCAACGGCCACGTTTATCCTGAAATCGAACAATACCACCTGGACGCTACCTTCAAGTTACCCCGTGTGGTGTATCGCAATCTGGGCAACAGCAAGTTTAAGGACGTTTCCGCGCAGATGGGGCCCGGCGTCACCGAGCGCTATTCCAGCCGGGGTTGCGCCTTTGGCGACTACGACAACGACGGCGATATCGATGTGGTGGTATTGAATATGAACGATCCGCCTTCGCTTTTGCGCAACGATGGCGGCAACAAAAACAACTGGGTCAAACTTAAGCTGCTGGGCACGCACTGCAACCGCACCGCCATCGGCGCCCGCGTGCGCGTGGTTACGGGCAAGCATGCCCAGATAATGGAAGTTGCCAGCGGCGGCAGTGTGATGTCACAAAGCGATCTGCGCCTGCACTTTGGCCTGGGGCAGGTTAAGACGATTGATTTGATTGAAGTGAAGTGGCCCACGACGTGGAAAATCGAACGGTTCACACATGTGGCCGCCAACCAGATTTTAACCATCCGCGAAGGTTCCGGCATCGTTAAGTCCGAAAAGCCCGCAGGCAAGCGCTAACTCGCCACTGGTGCATCAGCCGCCATGAATTTGTCCACCAGGCCATTCTTCAAAATGGCTTTGCGGGGCACGGACGATGGCGACCGCGTAGAGTGGCGCGACAAAGTGTGATAGGTTCGTGTCATTACATCACCACGAAGCCTCTCGGGGATGGGCCGCGGTCGGACGCATTGAACCCTCCATGTAGACAAAGCCTGTGGCAATTAACGGACACAATTCGAGCGAGGGAGGCAAAAGCGAACAGACCCATTTGGGTGTGGCTCGAGGGTCCCGCCTGGTCCGCAATTTGGGATTACTCCGCAATGACCCCCGGCTTTTCATTCAGAAACTTGCTACCTGGCTTCGTCCGATGGATAGCTACTACCGCCGCCGCTGGAACTGTAGCCTCGGCGAATGGATGATCCATTACCACAAGGAAGTCGTCTTTGACAGAGTGTCGTGGATGGGCGTTAAAGCACGAAAGATGGTGCTTGATGCCTGGGCGTACCAGCAGATCATTTACGCGGTTCGACCCGAAATCATTATCGAGATCGGGAACGCTGAAGGTGGCAGCACATTGTACCTTGCGCACCTGCTTGATCTGCTGGGAGCAGGCAGGGTCATAGCCGTGGATATCGATCACACCGTATTTCAGCCCCGGCACCCGCGGATCGAGCTTGTGACCGGAGATAGCCTGAGCGAGGAAACGCTGGGGCGCGTGGAGCAGCTTGCGGGGAGGCGGGGAATGGTGATCCACGATGGCGACCACGGCCGCGACCACGTGCTGAACGACCTCCGCGCCTATTCAAGATTCGTGAGCAAGGGCGGATACCTGATCGTCGAAGATACCATCGCGGACCTCTTCCGTGCAGGCGACGGTTTGGGCAGCGTCAACGGGCCAATGGGAGCGGTGGAACAGTTTCTTCGTGAGGACAGCCGCTTCCAGACCGACCTGGAATGCGAGTTTTTCGTCGCCACGTATAACCCAAGAGGCTTTCTCAAGCGCATTGGTTGACCGATGCCGTTGCTGACCGCGCAATGGAGATCCACAGGCAGCGCCAAGTCAGCCTTGGTCCCCTGCCCTGCCTTGTCGCGCTGTTACGGTTTTCCAAATCTTCGACAAAGTTCAATCCCTCCAAAGTATCCAGTACAGGTGCATCGCAGCGTTGTTATTCATATACTACCTTCGCGTTTATTACCTATTGACATACTATGGTAAACATGCTAATCCCTTAAGGTGGTGTCCTCCGTGGACAACCGCGAGGCTGGGCGCGACAAAACTCTTGAGTTTTCCGCTCTTTTTGCCCGCAAAAGGCCTGCAAAAGGCCCTAACACTCGATAAGTTTCAACCTCTTTCAGCCGATAAGGGCTAGGTGATGGACCTTCCAGCTCACAACCTGGATCAGAAGCCCTCGTCTTCAGCCACCGCGGTCGAGGAGCGCCGCCGCAGCACGCGTTTGTCGGTTTCTGTGCCCGTTACGCTTTCCGGACGGTCCGCGACCGGCGAGAGCTTCAGGGAAGAGACGCACACGCTGGTGATCGGCCGTCACGGCGCAGCCATTGCCACCGCACAAATACTGAATCCCAGCCAGGAAGTTGAGATTGAAAACACCTTTCTGGGATTATCCGCCCGGGCTCGGGTTATTTCCTGGAGGCAAAAAAATGGCGCCACTCCTGCCCAAATTGGGGTAGAGCTGCTGGAGAAGAAGAACATCTGGGGCGTCAAGTATCCCCCGGCGGACTGGTGGGAGCCGGTTCAACCCGGCGTTTCAAGACTGTCAAGCTTGGCCGCCACTCAGCCCGCGGTTGAGCAGCCCGAGACAGCGCCTGAAACGAGCGTGCCGCCGGCGGCATATTCGCCCGCGCCGTCCACACTCCAAGTATCGGCAAATATTTCCTCAGACGAAACTCTGGGCGATGCCGCCGTTCCGGCTTCGGCCATTGCGGCTGCGCGAGGGCGCCTGGAAGCGGAATCGGAAAATGTACTGAAGGCGTTTAACTCCAAGCTGGCAAAGCTTATCCAATCGGCCGCCGCCCAGGTTGGGGCTCACCTCCAGACCCAGATGAAACAGGCCGCTGATGACTTGGAGGCCAGGCGTAAAGCCGCGGAAATCCTGGATGGCCGCCTGTCTGCGGCTCTGCTGCAGGTGAGCGAGGCCGCCAGGAATGGAAGTGATCTGGCGGCCCGGTTGAAGGAGATACACGCCGAAGCCGAGCAAAAAGAGGTTGAATGGACGTCCATGGCCGGGCAGCGCCGCCAGGATGCTTTGCGAAACGCGGAAGAAGATATTCGCCAGGCGCTGGAACAGGCCGCTCGCGAGGTCGCGGAGCGAACGATGCAGTTGATGGAAACGGCTGGCGCCGAGCACATCGAGCGGATTCAGCAAGCTGCCCTGCTGCAAGATGAGGCGGCGAAACGCAGCGCGCAAAGCGCCGTGGAAGAAGTTGGGCAGACGGTACCGCTCGCCCTGGAAGCAGGCCGCCAGCAAATGGAACAGCTCTTGGCTGCGGCGGCGGGACACTTGAAGGCTGAAGCCAGCGCCGCGCATCAGTCTCTCGCGGCTGCCTCCCGCGCGCTGGCGGAAGAGACTCGAAACAGGCTTGAGTCTGAAGTTGCGGCACGGCTGGCTGGGGAATCCGCCGCATTGCGTGAGGCCGTGAAGGCCGAGGCAAGTGAGTTCTTAAGGGCGGAAGACCAACGTTTTTCCGAACAAATCGCAGCCGTCCAGGCGGACTTGGCGGCGGCGAGGCGAGACGCGGAAAGCGGCTGGGCGCAGTTGCGTGACCAGGCTTTTGAGGAACTGAACAGGCGTAGGGCTGAGGGGCAGCAGAAAGCAGCCATGGCTGCGCACGCAAGCCTGGCACAGCACGTGGAGTCTTTACGTGACGAATTGAAGGCTGAACTGCTGGCGGTTTTACATTCCGAACGCGCCGCGACGCTGGAACAAGTGCGCCAACAGATTGATTCCACCCTGCAAGCGTCGCTGGCGCGCGCGGAAGCCCTGGTGAAGGTCAAGACTGACCAACTGGCGACCCTGGCGGCCGCGGCAGCGGACGAAGCCCTGGCGAAGATTCGTGCCGAAGGTGAGACGCTGAAAACGGAATCTGGGTTGGCCCTTCGCCGTTTGAACGGAACAGCGCTGGAAGAGGCCAAACAATGCCTGAACCAGGAAAGCGACTCCGTACTCGAAAACCTAAAGCAATCGTTTAATGCTCATTGCCAGGCGCAAGAGGAAACCTGGAACGCAAATCTGCTGGCCAGCCTTCAGCAAAAACGGTTGGACCTGGAAGGGCGGCTGGTGGCAGCATTCAAGCAGGAATCCGCCGCCGCGCTCGAAGAGGCCAAGGTTGCATTTTCCTCGGCGCTGGCCGGCCAGTCGGAGGGTTTGAAGCTTTCGGCCTCCGAAACGGCCCGGGAATTGAGAGCATTGATTCAGGACGAAGCCTGGGCAGAAATTGACATCGCTCAAAAGAGGCTTGAAGATTCGCTGCGGCAAACGCTGGAAAACTGGACCGAAAAGGCGGCGAGCCGGTGGAGCGAGGACCGTGAGCGCCTGCTTAAGGATTTGAAACAAGGCGCTGAAGCGGAGGCTTTCCGGCTGCGCACCGAATTGGCAGACAGCTTAAAGCATAGCCTGGCCGGCGAGCAGGTCGCGGCGGTGCTGCGTGGCCGCGCGGCGATTGAAGCGGAAATCAGCAAATCGCTGGAGGGATTTAGCGCTTCGTTCGCGTCGGAGACGGAACGCCTTAGGGCAGCCGCATCGCAGGCACTGGGCCACAGCTTTGAATCCGCGCTGGGGAGCGTGCGGCAGCACGTGGAACAACTGATGCAGGAGCCTTTGGGGCAACTGGCGTGTATCGTGGAAGACACTGTGGTTCTGGCGCGCGAAGAAGTTGGAAAGCTGCAGCAAGAGCGTTTGAAAAGCGTGGAAGAAGCCATGGCCGGTGTCACCCGGCAGGCCTTCGATTCCATCAGCAGCAACGCGCGGGCGCTGGGTGAAAGCTACCGCAGCCAAATGTCGGAAACACTGCGGGAGCTGGCAACGCGCAGCGCCGAGTCACTGAAGCAATTTTACGCGGAGGAGCACGAAAGACAGCGTGAGATCGCCTTCAGCCACCTGCAGAAAGATGCCGAGGATTTCAGCGCGGTTGCGGTCGGCCAGTTCAAAAGCCAGTCGGAAAAGGCGATGCACGAGTCGCTGAGCTTGGTAAACCAGCAGGTAGGCGCGGCGGCGCTCGTGGTAAAAGAGTGGTTGGATCAGACGACGGCGCGGCTGGACGCACACTTGGCCAGGCTGGAAGCGAAATCGAACGAATCCCTTGTCGCCATCGAGCAGGGCGCGCAACGGTCGGCACAATTGATGCTGGGGAATATTCAACAGGAATCGCAGGCGCTGGTGGGGGAAATGCAGAACCGCATGCTTCTTGCCGCACGCATTCTGGAGGGCCTGCCCGCCAGTGTGGAGGGCAAGACCCCTGCGCCAGAACCTGCGGACCGCACGGCTTCCGTCTCAGTGCGCCGGGTGCTCGCGCGAAGTTGAATATTGCCAGCCGGGCTGTCCACCTGAAAGGAAGTGGCGAGGGGAAGCGGTTATGGAAGTGGAAAGAAGGCGCTCGGATCGCGTCATGCTGACGATCCCCCTGCGCATCCGCGGGGTCGATGAATACGGCGAGGAGTTCGAAACCGCGGCAAGAACCATCACGCTGAACCGTCATGGGGCGCGGCTGTATGTTGCCCGGCCATTGCACACAGGGCAGCCATTGATGGTGATGAACCTGCGCAACCAGCGCGAGGCGCAATTTCGCGTGACGGGACCGCTGACTCCCATAACCGGAAAGGGAACCGATTACAGTGTGTTGGGTCCGCTTTCGCCCCGATCTGAAAACGGAGAGGACCTCAGCCTGGAATGTCTGGACCGTAGTGTAGACCTGTGGGGCATTCGCTTTCCGGCGCCGGCCGGGGGCGTGAATGCGGAGTCAAAGGCGTTGCTCGCCTGCCGGCTTTGCCAGGCCACGGAACTGATGCAGTTAGCGCTGGTGGAAGTGGATGTTCTTGAAACCGCCGGCATCCTTTCCCGGCAGTGCCACAATTGCAATGCCATCACTCCCTGGGGATACGCCGGCAACGAGTACACGCCGGAAGGAACACAGGACCGCGAAATGGTGCTTCCGGGTACTGCTCCTTTGGAACTGCCAAGCGGAGCGGAGCGAAGAAAGCACCGCCGGGCAGTGCTGCAATTGCCCATCCTGGTGCGCGACTACTTTGGCGGTGTAGAAATCACAAAGAGTGAGAACGTATCAAAAGGTGGAATCTGCTTCGGCAGCGAAAAGAATTATTACCTGGGCGAGGGCCTGCTGGTAGCATGCCCCTACAACAAGAACGCCCAAAACCTTGAGATTTTTGCCCAGGTGGCAAGCCGGCGTGAAATCGCCAAGAGCAACCGTAAGTTTTACGGGGTGCGTTACAAACTGGGTGCTTAAGTTAAAAGGCATCCTCTCTGGGTCCGTGAGCCGTTGCCGGCCTTCCTCTTACCCGCCTTCCATTACAGCATCGGTTTGATTTACCATCCCAATGGCGCGGTTGCCCGCGCACCGCGATGGGGCGAAAGCGCGAAAAGGCAAACCTGCGGAGTGTCCGATTTCCCTTATGTTTTCCGACCGCACCCAGTGGAGTTTGCAACCGAACCGCCTGGCGGAATTGCTGCAGCAGCGGTCTGATCGGCGGCCGTACGATGATCTGACGGAGTCCAACCCCACGCGCTGCGGCTTTCAGTTCGATGAGCCGGCGATCCTGGCGGCGCTTTCGCAGCCGCAGGCGCTGTGCTACCAGCCGGAGCCCCGGGGCCTAGAGAGCGCTCGCGAAGCAGTGGCAGCTTATTACGCAGCGCGCGGCGAGCGGATTGACCCGCAGCGCATTTTCCTGACCTCCAGCACCAGCGAGGCGTATTCCTATATTTTCCGACTGCTGGCCAACCCCGGCGATCAGATTCTGGCGCCGCGGCCAAGCTATCCGCTCTTCGACCTTCTGGCCCGTCTGAATGACGTCACCTTGGTGGATTACCCCCTGGTCTATCAGGATCACTGGCAGATTGATCCCCTCACTTTTTCACGGTGCATCACGCCACGCTCGCGTGGTGTGCTGGTGGTTACGCCCAATAATCCAACCGGATCGTTTCTCAGCTCCCACGATCGCGCCATGGTGCTTGAGCATTGTGCGCGGTACGGCATGGCGATGATTGCCGACGAAGTTTTTGCTGATTTTATTCTCGAGGCGGGCAGCGCCGGCCCGCCCTCTGGACTGGCGGATGCCGGAGAGGCGCTCAGCTTTACGCTGAACGGCCTTTCCAAGATTTGCGCGCTGCCCCAGATGAAGGTGGCATGGCTGGTAGTGAATGGACCCAAGGCGCTGGCCGATGAAGCGGTAAAGCGGCTGGAAATTATCGCTGACACTTATCTTTCCGTCAGCACGCCTGCGGCGCTGGCGGTGCCGGCGCTGCTGGCCTCGCACCACGTTATACAGCGGCAAATCCTCGAACGCTTATGGGTGAACCTGCAGCAACTGGATGCCGCGCTCTGGCCCCAATCCATCGTCAGTCGCCTGAAGGTAGAAGGCGGATGGTACGCGGTGCTCCGGGTTCCCAACGTTCGCAGCGACGAACTATGGGCTCTCGACCTCCTGGAGTATAGCGACGTGCTCGTGCATCCGGGCCACTTTTTTGATTTTGCTTCTGAGGGATTTCTTGTGGTCAGTTTGCTCCCCCGGCCTTCGGTTTTTGCCGGGGCGATGGCGCGGACGCTGGATTTTATTCACCGCAACTCATGATTCCGGCCCAGCCGGCTCCATTATGAACCTTGGGCGCGGGCGCCAGGCGCGGACAGTGCGTCACCCGCGGCCGAGTCGTTCGTCCGGACAGGTTTGGAATGGCTCTTCTGGAGCGGGATCAGCACTTCATGGTGGAAAGCGTCGCAGCCGACGCAGACGTTCTGGTACACCTTGCCGCCGGGTAAAGTGACTTTGGATTTTTCGTAGAACTTTTCCGCGCTCCAGCCGTGCGCAATTCCCATCCGCTCCGGATGTCCCATGGAAATGGCTTCGTACACAGGATTGCCCGTGAGGCGGTCCAGGATCTTTTCCAGTTTTTCCTGAAGCAGGTTGCCGATGGGGGCTTTGGTCTTTATGCAGCAGGGGAAGACGTTGCCCCCCGGTTCAACTGATACCTCCGATCCGCCGTGCCGGTATTGCAGAAAGTTAAGTCCGCCGGACCAGGCGTTGCAAAAGTTATCCGCCAGGGTCGCCGTGGAAAGCGCGTTCAGTTGAGCGCGGCCGCGCGGCCACAGCTTGCCGATCCAGCTTTCCGGCGTGGCGCCAAAAAAGCTGTAGTAACGCTGGCCCTCGCGCAGGGCGTCGGGGCCGGCCGGGGCGGGCGGCAAGGGCATCATGGCGGCGCTTTCAAACATGGCTGTCAGTTTCAGCGTCAGGTTCCGGCGGGCGGTTTCAGTTTCCAACCCTTCGTGAAAGCCGTCAATTCCTGAAACGGAAATCACATCAGCATGGTGCGCCAGCAGCTCATCCAGGATCTTTCCGTTCAGCACGTCCCCGGTCGTCTGCACGATAAGATAAACACCGCCCCGATGGCGGTATTTTTCATAGAGCTGATCCAGCGCCGGATAAAGCACGCTTTCCCGCACAGCGGGCAGCAGAATTTCTCCGCCTGCCAGAATGATGCGCCCGCGTTTCTCGCGCAGACCTTCGGCCACGTCGCGAAAGGTCATCGCATCCGGAAAGTTTTCGATGATGCGGCGGAAATTCGCGCGCGATTCGCCCGCCACGCGCTCCAGTTCTTCACCGTAGTAGGGGCGAAAGCGCTCCTCGTAGCAGTGCACGCACTGGCGGTGGCATAAATACGTCATCACGTAGTAGATCGATTCCATGGGTTTCCGTTAGAACATCAGCTTCATTGCCAGTTGGATCAAGCGCGGCGGACGCGCCCGTACCACGGTTCCAAAATTCGCCCCGTCGCTGATGTTGCCATCCGGGCTCAGGAATTGCGCGGTATTAAAGATATTGAACGACTCGGCGCGGAACTGCAAACTTGTGGCCTCGGTCAGCCTGATTTCCTTCATCACGGCAAAGTCGAAATCGTTGATGCCGGGGCCGCAGCAGATGGTGCGGGGAGAATTGCCAATAATCCCAAGTTGCGTGGGCTGGGCAAAAGCCGCGGGGTTAAAGGCAAGGTGGCCGGGCCCGCGCGGGTCCATTTGTTGGAACACGCCCACCAGGTTGGGCTCGCCCGCGGTGAGGAACGCAAAGCTATTCTGCAACTCCAGATCGGCGTTTGAAGTAATGCGGATCGGAAAGCCGCTTTGCAGCGTGGTTATGCCCGAGACGGACCATCCGTTTGCAAGCTTACCCCACCGGCCCGGCCGCGACGCAATGGGCAGCGCCCAGATGTAGCTGAGCACCAGCCGGTTGCGCGCATCAAATTGCGAAAGCGCGTAGCTGCGGGCAAAATCGAGCGGGTTGATGGTGTCTTCAAAGCTGGAGCCGTAATCGAGCGATTTGCTGTAAGTGTAGGAAGCCTGAAACTGCAGGCCATGCGAGTAACGCTGCTCCACACTCGCTTGCAACGAGTTGTAGTTGGAATTGGCCATATTGTCGGCCGTGTAGATGCTGCCAAAAACCGGAATACCGTCCGGCGGACAGCCCGCGCCTGTTGTGGGCTGGCAAAACGGCGAAGAATAGGGCCGCAGCCCCACCAGCGTAATAGCGGGATTATTCGGTCCTGTAACGGATGGCACAGAGCCATAGGGCAGGTGCAGTGTAACCCCCGCCGGAATCGTGTTCGCCGGGATGTAATAGGCGCGGTCGGCTCCGAATGGCCCGCAGGATTGGCCCGGAATCTGGTTCAGATCAAGGCACGGCTGGGCAAGACCATAGTTAAGATCGTGGTTGATGTTCAGGAAGCGGCCCATGGACCCGACGTAACCAATCTGCACCACCATATCGTTGGTCACCTGATGCTGGATGGTGAAGTTGTATTGATAAGCCGTTTGCGGGTGCTGATACGGCATCTGCTGGCCAAAAGCGAACGTGGGCCGGAAGATGGACCAGTCCACCGGCTGGCCGGCCGGCGGGCTGTTATTAACCGGAAACGGGTTGATCGCCGTGGAGCCGTTCTGGAATTCGTAGGGAGTGTTGAAAAGAATATTGGAGAGGAAAGGCGCCGCGCCAAAGGGTGGAGCGCCGTTGAACTGCTTGAACACCAGTTGCTCCATGGGATTGTAAAAGATGCCGAAGCCGGTGCGGATGCTGGTGCGCATGGAGCGTCCCGGCGCCCACGCCAGGCCGACGCGCGGGCCGAAGCCCTTGTAATACGTCTGCGTCAAGCCGCGCGGCACCCCGGGGTCGCCCGGGTAAACAATCCCCTTGGGGAAAACCGACTCGCCCGCTGTACCCGGTCCGCAGGCGGTAGTGCCCAGGCGCGCCGCCAGCGGATCACTGGCGGAAAGCTGGCAGGGAAACACGCTGGTTGTTTCTCCCGGACGGAAAGTCTCCGTGCGATTGTAGCGGTCTGTGAACGGAGTATCCAGTTCCCAACGCAGCCCGTAATTGATGGTGAAGTTGGTGCGCGCCTTCCAGCTATCCTGAGCATAAAGGGCAAACTCCGTATTGCGCAGATACTGCGTGGTGGGCGAACCCTGCACAAAATTATCGGGCAGGCCAAGCAGGTAGTTGGGAATCAGATCGGAAAAGCCCACGTCGTTGGGCCCGCCGCCAAAATAGTAGTAGCCGCCCGTGGTGCCGAACAGCGCCAGTTGATTGAACTGCTGGCGGTGGATATCGGCGCCGAATTTCATGGTGTGGCTGCCGGAAACTTTGCTCAGATTATCGGACCACTGATAGGTGTTGCCCGCCTGCGGCACCTGGCCCTGCAGGTTGTTGCCAATGGTGAAGCCGCCTGCGAGTGTAATGTAGGGTACGCCGCCCAGCTTGGCGGGAATCCCCGGCGTAATGCCAAGCGCCGGGTTGTTCGGGTCCGAGAAGCACTGGCTGGCCGGCACGGTTGCGCAGGAATCCTGCACCAGGTTGGTGCGCTGGGGTGCGTTCAACTCGCCTTCGCCTTCGCGGTAAAATGCGGCACGGGCTTCATTGACGGTGGTCGGGTTGATCAGCCAGGTGTGCGTCAGGCTTACCTGCTGGTCGCGGATGGCCGTTGTCCCGCCAAACCCCGGCAGGTTGGCGCCGGATGCCTGATAGGTGGAAAAAGGCAGGAACAGCATGTTGTCGTTGAAATAGTAATAGCCGGTGAGGGTTTGCTTATCGTTAAAGCGATGGTCAATCCTGCCGCTGAACTGATCGACACGATTGGTGGAATCCGGCACGGTTTGAAATTGATTGCCGCCCACGTTGGGCAACGGCACGAATTGTTGCATCAGGTCGTTGGCGGTGGGGTCGAAGCAAGCCGCGGGGATCTGATTGTTGGGAAAGATGGCGGAATATTTTTGCCCCGCGACGATCGGCGCGCCGCCCTCGCCCGCCACACCGGCGGCGCAGCCCGGCCGCGAATTCAGCAGCGAGGCCACGTTGGCGTCCGTCAGCGTGCCGGTGAACGCGGGTCCGCCGGAAAAGTTGCCGCTTCGTTCAGCGGCCGTGGGCACGGTGACCACGTCGGAAGAGATTCCTTGCCGGATGCGGCGCCCCTCGTAGGAAGCAAAGAAGAACGTACGGTCTTTGCGGATGGGACCGCCGAGCGTGCCCCCATACTGGTTCTGCTTAAAGTCCGGCCGCTCCGTATCAAAAAACCCCCGCGCATTCAGCACCCGGTTGCGGAAAAATTCATAGACATCGCCGTGATACTGGTTGGTGCCCGACTTGGTCACCACGTTCACAATCGATCCGGAATTGCGCCCGAACTCGGCGTCAAATGTGTTGGTCAGAACACGGAATTCCTGGATGGTATCGGGCGAGGGCTGCACGCCGGGCAGGTTCACGTACAGATCGTTGGCGTCCGCGCCGTTCACCATAAAATTATTGGCGCGTCCGCGCCCGCCGTTAACGGAAACTGATCCGGGCTGGTTGCTGCCGTAAAACAGGTCCGCGCCCACCTCGGATTCGACGCCCGGCTGCAATTGCAGCAGTTGATACGTGTCGCGCGCATTCAGGGGCAGCGCGGTTACGGCGCGTTCGTCCATCACCGCGCCCAGTTGCGTGCTGGTGGTTTCAACCAGCGGCGCAATGGCTTCAGCCGTAACGCTGTTGGTCACGGTGGCCAGTTGCAGGTTTGGATCAACCACCACCACGTGGCCCAAAGTCACGTCAATCGCCCCGCGCTCGAATCTCTGGAAGCCGGGCGCCTCCACCTGCAGGCGATAATGCCCTACGGCCAAAGCTGGAAAGGCGTAGTCGCCGCGGCCGGTTGTCTGCGCAATGCGCGTGGCTCCGGTATCCTCGCGCGTTGCCACCACGCGCGCGCCGGGCACCACCGCGCCGGAAGGATCCTTAACCGTGCCGCGCAGCGTGCCGGTGGTTTGGCCCCGGGCCGGGGCGCTTAAGAACAGGGCTGCCGCCAGCCATATAACTTCAGGTCGCAGAACTCTTCGCATATACACATCTCACCGGCCAAGTGCAATGAGTGATCACAAGTCCCCGAATCTTACCAACAGGAATCACAAACCCTGTTGATCAGGATGGCCGATGATTGCAAAATTGGCAATTTTTTAACGCCAGAAAGCGCTATAAGCATGCCGGCCCGCAAGCCTGACCAAGTGAAGTGCTAGAATATCGCCGGCCCGATGAAACGCCTGACCGACATCAAGTATTGGGATGCTGACTGGCAGCGCAAGCCCCGGCCGGAGCGTCTTTATCTCTACCGCGATATTGACTACGAAGCTGTTCGTCTGTTGCGCCGCGCTGGCGGAACGGCCACTGCACGCGTGTTGGAAATGGGCGCCGGCGGTTCGCGCGTGCTGCCCTATCTGGCGCGCAAAGCCGGGTTTCGGGTGTTTGGCGCCGATTTCTCCTTCCCCGGATGCCAGTTGCTGCGCGCCAATCTGGCTTTGCAGGGGATTGAAGGGGGAGTGGTGTGCGAAGATATTTTTCAGTCATCCCTGCCTTCAAACGTTTTCGACTTGGTTTTTTCCTCCGGACTTATCGAGCACTTTGACGACACGCCTTCTGTCATCCGCGAACATTTGCGTGTACTGAAGCCGGGCGGCCGTCTGGTATTGATGGTGCCTAACCTGCTTGGCTGGCAATCCGCCATCTACCGGCGTTTGGCGCTGCCTTTGCTTGAACGCCACTGTATTTTTACGCCCGATGACCTTGCCGGGTGGCTGCGATCCCTGGGTGTGCAGAACGTGACTCAGGGCTACCTGGGGTCAATCTTTTTCCAGTTGGGGCGCGGACCAAACTGGCCCGGCACCCAAAGCTGGCCACAGTGGGCGCAAATCGCTGCAACGGCGGGTGTACGGCTGGCGAATGGACTGCTTTCGCTGGGTTTCCGGCTTCTGCCGTTTCGTCCCCATAGCCGTGCTTTATCCCCGTCGTTCTACGCCATGGGGGTTAAGCCGGCGATTTAGCCACATCGGCGGAGGGCTTTTTGCCACGCAGGGCAACAGGGCGGGGCAACAGCTCGATATCCGCCAAGCCGGCTTGCTCAAACCAGCCGCGGACTTCGCCGTAAAAGTGCTTCCACTGATACCTGGGAGAATACCAGTCAAACGTATCCAGCACGCGCCATTCTGCCTCCGGATGCATGGCAATCTTGGTCATCAGGCGTAATGGAAAGAATAAAGGAATCCTGTAAACGTAATACAACGGCACCGCGAGATAACAAAGGGCGTAGAGCAGGCGCTGGGGCAGGCGTGTGGTAACTGCGCGCTGGCAGTCGCTTGAAATCCGCATGACATTATCCAGGAATCCTGCCCACCTGCGCACGCGCTCCATCTGGCCGGGCGGAATCTGGAAGTTGGAATCCAGCGCCAGGACCTCATTCACCTGATCCGGAAAATATTCAAAGGTTTCTTTCAGCCGTTGGCGGGGGTATACCCAAATGGCGATTTGGCCCTCCGGCCGCAGCGCTGGAACCAGGCTCATAAACGCCGCCTTCGTGCCTGGGGTGTGGTGCAGCACGCCAATGCTGTAAATAAAGTCAAATTGGCCATTCGCAAAGGGCAATTGCAGGATATCCGCCTGCACAAAATGACAATAGGGGAAGGCGGCCAGATTTTCCTGCGCCACATCGATCGCGAAGCTCAGGTCGATGCCCACGACCTCCGCACCCGTCTGCGCCAGCAGGTCCATAAATCTTCCAGAGCCCGCGCCCGCTTCCAGCACCCGCTTTCCCGCAAGGGCGTCAGGCTCCAACCCGGTCGAAGCTTTAAAAGCTTTAAGCGAGTTGCTGCGTGCGGTGCGATCGAACTGGGTGCGGCGCCAGCGCTTCCACTCAAAGCTGAAGGTTGAAACGTATTCGTCATCGGATACAAATCGGGGTATACCCTGCCGTATCGGATAGCTCAGGCCGCAGGCCGCGCAGTGCAGCAGGCCCTCGAAAATTTCTTCGCCGCGCAGGGTCGGCGCCTGAAGTTCGAGTGCACGGCGGCAATCCGGGCAGACCAGAATTTGCAACAGCGCTGGTTTCATGAAAGGTTTCCATGCTTCAGGGCGATTAATTCTCGCCGGCCGGTGGTCTGCATCGCAAACGACGCACCCACATCAACTCCGTGCGATCCTTTGTTCTCTGCCGGGTCCACGGCGTCAGCGGGTAGAATTCCGGCGATCTTTCAGCTTTGCTCCGGCGCGCTTTCTGAAGCCACATTCCGGCGGAACAGCACCTGAACCCGCTGACGCCAATTTTCGCCCAATCCTACCTGCAAAATCTCGATCTGCGGCTTGAAGTAGCGCGTTACCGCCCCGACCGAGGAATGGAACCTGAAGGCCGGCGATACCAGGTAAAGCAGAGGATCTGTGCTTTGCAGCTCAACCCCGGGAAAATAACCGGCAGCGCTGAACCTTCTCTGCCCGTTCAGCCACTTGATGCGCAACCAATAATCAAGCCCCTGCAAGGGCAGCACAAGGTCCTCTTCCAGCTTCAGTTCGATGACGGCCAGCCGGCCCTGGTGTGTTACCCCCAGCAGATCAACCACGCCGCGATTGGCGCCGGCAATGGCCGGCACCTGCTGATAGGCTATATCACCGCGCAATGCCGGGTCCAGGCGCGAAAGGTCACGCACCAGCAGACTTTCAAGCCAGCGCTCAGGCTGCATCTGGTACTCCACGGATTGCCGGTCCGGGGATTCGACTTGCCGAAGCCTGATGACCTGGCTCAGGAACTGGCGCCATTCGTCGCGACGCTCCAGCGTCAGGCGGCGGGACTGGCCCTCCAGCCCAAAGCGGGCGTTGGGCACAATGGCGCCCTCCACCCGCGCCACTTCCAATCCGAATACGCGAAGCGAAATCTGCTGCCCCAGGCTATCGGGTAGCACATCGACGGCATGGGCTGCATCACCCAGCATGTCCGCAACAAACGCGCGGTGGTGTTCAAGCAGTGATTCGGCGTGGCGGCGCGGCGCCAGCCCCGTATCAAAATTTCCTTCCGCTTCCACTCGCCGGGGCGGATGAGGGCCGGGTTGCCATTCGTACAATTCCACAGCGAGCTTCCGTTCGTCCAGCCCCGCGAGGCGAGGGGCGTTCAGAGCGGCTGCCGTAGTAGGCAGGTAGATCTTCAGGCCGCCGTAAACCCTCCGCTTTGCCTGGCTGCGCAACCAATGCAGCCAGTTCAGAGCATAAGCCAGAGCGGCATCGGCCGCCGCCCCCGGCTCCTCAGGAGCCATGCCCAGGAATGCCCAGGCCTGCTGGCCGCGCTGCGCCGCACCGCGTGCGTACCAACCGGAAAACGCGTGCTCGCGGTCGGAGCGGCTGCTCAGTTTTTCCAGCTTCCAGCCCGGATATTCTTGTACCAGCATGGCGGCCAGGGCCTGCCGGAAAGCCGTTCGGCCCTCTTGCCTTCCATACGGCATCTCCGGCTGCAGCGCCCGGAATTCAAGCGTGACTCTTGCGCCGTTGGGGTGACGGGCCCGCACGCCCAGGCGCGCCTCGTCGCGGTAGACGACTTCTTCCAGCCTGCGCCTCACGGAGCGCACGCCGCTCCAGGCTTCAAAGATGAGCCTGCCGCCAACAACGCTCAGCTTCCACTGCGCGCCGTACAGGTCAATCAACTCTGCTTCATCCTGCAGCAGGCGTGTATGCGCTGCGGAGTGCAGAAATGCCTCGATGACGGCTTGCACCTGCTCCACGCTTCCACTCACAGTTCGCGCTTACTCCCGGCGCAAGCCTCCCCTGGCTCAGGCGCCGCGGGCCGTATCCCCCCGACGCGTGCTATCATCAATACAAATATATTGCGTATGGCACAAACCCTCGATTTTCTACTTCGGCATGGATATGTGGTGTTGTTTGCCGCAGTGTTCGTAGAGCAGGCGGGCCTCCCGATTCCTTCCGTCCCCTTTCTGATAGCAATGGGAGCGCTGGCCGGGCGAGGGCAGTTTTCCTTTTCGAAAGGCCTTTTCCTTGCCGTGGTTGCATGCCTGCTGGCCGATTCAATGTGGTACGAGCTGGGAAGGCTGCGCGGCCACTGGCTGCTCAGTTTTCTGTGCCGCATTTCCCTGGAGCCTGATTCCTGCGTCCGGCGCACGGAGGATAATTTCGCGCGCCGTGGCAGCCGTTCGTTACTGTTCGCCAAGTTTATTCCGGGCCTGGGCAGCGCCGCGCCTCCCATTGCTGGCATGCTCCGGATGAAGCGCACTCTCTTCGCCTCCTGGGACACGCTCGGCTCGTTGCTTTGGGCCTCCTCGTTTGGGGTGCTTGGCTTCATCTTCAGTTCCCAACTGGAGCGGGTTGCGGCAGCCATGGCGCGCTATGGACCCCTGCTGGCCGCGCTGCCTCCTGGCGCACTGGCCGCTTATCTGGGCTGGAAGTACCATCAGCGCCATCGTTTTATCCGATCCTTACGCATGGCCCGAATTACGCCGGAGGAGTTGCACCGCAAATTGACGGCGGGCGAGAATGTGGTGGTGGTGGATCTTCGCCATTCCTATGAATTTGACGCCGACGACGTCCAGGTTCCCGGCGCCATTCACCTGGACCCCGAAACCCTGGCTGACTATCCTCTGGACATTCCTCCCGAGAGCGAAGTGGTTCTTTATTGCACCTGACCCAACGAAGCCACCAGCGCCCGTGTGGCGCTGCTTCTCAGGCGCAAAGGCATCCGCCTGGTCCGTCCGCTTGCCGGCGGTTTTGAAGGCTGGCGGCACAAGGGCTTTCCTCTGCAAACAAGACCGGCTCGCGCCCCAAACGCCAATCCTCCCGTCGCCGTGCTGCAGCAGGACGCGCCTCTGACTGCTCAGGCTGCTGATGGCGCTTCCGCTGTGGAGTAATCACGCGCCCCCGGAAGCCTTCAAGCCGCGTCCCGCTTCGCCCGGTAGCTATTCCAGGTCAATGCGCTTCGCTGTTATCACCCCGCTATCGCTCAGGCTTCCTTCAACCTTGATCTGGGCCCCTACCTTTAGATCGGCGCCAGCGCCCGGGCTGCCGTCCTTGTGGTAAATCGGGGTCTTTTCGTCAAAGGCTACGTGGAAAATGATGTTGTCCTGAGTGCTTACCGTCAGTTTACTGCCGGTGCGGTCTGTGATTTTGCCTTCCAGATTAAAGTCCGAGTTTTGGTCCTGAGGCGCTGCGGACCCCCATACCGAGCCGGCCGGAAGCGCGATACTTTGCGTAACATCGAAACCGGGAGCTGCCGCGAGCAGCATCACTGTCGCCAGCAAGATTCGAGTTGTTGTATGCCTTATCATGCCGGAATCATAGCTCAGCGTGTGACGCGGGTCAAAGGCTGCCATCCGCCTCGGGGCCTGCATAAAAATTTATGGGACCGATAAAGATTCAAAATTGTACTCCTTCTGCGCGGCCCGCTAACTTTATAGATGGGTTCCTGGGGCCTTGCAGTGTTTCCTAATGCTACCCTTCAAACCAGCTATGTGGAGGACGATATGTTAGCACCCAAGTGTGTCATGGTAAGGGTTCCCGCCGCGGCGGGTAGCTTTGCGGGAGCAATGGATTGCGCGGCGCTGGCGTTGGATGCGTCGCTGAACGTTAAGATGGCGCGGCGTACAGACGGCATGGTGAGCATGCGCTATTTCGGTGAGCAGGGCGAACTGATTCCGCGCGGGCCCTCAAACCGCGTGGTGGAATCCATTAAAGCCGCACTTGATGCCAAGGTGCGCCAGTTCACGGGGGGCGATTTTGAGATCTACAGCTCCATTCCCGTCGGTGTAGGCTTAGGCGCCAGTACGGCAGCGGTGCTGGCTGGCCTTATTGCCGCGGACCGCCTCTACCAGCTCGGTTTTGATGAAAAGCAACTGCTCGCGCTGGCCGCTTCGCTGGACCCGCGGCACGACAGCCTGCACGCGGCATGGTACGGCGGCCTGGTGATACGGGACGCGAGCGGTAATGGTTTTTCCGTCGTCGCCGCCACCCGCCGCTACTGCCTTTCTGTTGTTATACCGGAAGGAGCCCATGTAACTTCGGCCGCCAAGCCCACCGGCGCCATCGCGGATTGGCGTGAGCGTGCGGCGCAACTGCCCGGGTTGATGCAGGCTGCGCCGGGTGGTCCCCCTGCCGCGATTGAGTCCTTACCCGTCAGCCATGAGCGGACGGCGCCGGGTTTGGCCGAGGCCCTTAAGCTTAAATACAGAGGGGTGGTTTCCGCCTTTGTTTGCGGTTCCGGCCCGGCACTCGGACTGCTTTCCTGGGGTGAGCCCGCCGCTGCCGAGGAGCAGGCCGTGGCCCACTTCCGGTCATTTGGCGTTAACAGCCGGGTGGCCCGCTTTCGCCCTATCAACGAAGGCGCACGCGAATGGAATCAGTGGGAAGGCCACGCTCCCCTGGCTGCGGACTGCAGTTCCCTGTCTCTGCCCGCAGCCAGTATGACTACATCCGCATAAACGCCGCGACGAAGACGGCGTGAGAGTGGCGTCTGGCGCAGGGGCTCTGCGGCAGGAATAAGTCCGCGTCCCGAGGTAGTAGCCCTTCGTTCATGAACGGTCCGGATTACAGAGCCGGTTGGGCGTGCCAGATATCGCGGCAGTATTCGAGGATGGTACGGTCCGAAGAAAATTTTCCCGTGCGCGCAGTGTTGAGAATGGACATGCGAGTCCAGTGATCGGCATCCCGCCAGGCCTCATTCACCTTTTCCTGGCAGGCAACGTAGGCCGCGTAGTCAGCCAGCAGCATATACTCATCCGTATTTAACAACGAGTCCGTCAATGGGTGAAACAAGTTGGGCTGCTCGCGGCTAAACATGCCGGAAGCAATCTGGTCCAAAGCCAGTCGCAGCTCCGAATTTGCCGCGTAATAATCGCGAGGGTGGTAGCCTTGCGATTTGAGCGCGCGCACTTCGTCTGCGGTAAGACCAAAAAGAAAGAAATTCTCCGCTCCCACTTCCTCTCGAATCTCGATATTGGCCCCGTCCAATGTGCCGATGGTAAGCGCGCCGTTGAGGGCAAACTTCATGTTGCCTGTGCCTGAGGCCTCTTTTCCCGCGGTGGATATCTGCTCGGAAAGATCGGCAGCCGGGTAAATGCGCTGCCCCAATGAGACATTAAAGTCGGGCAGGAATACAACTTTCAGCAGGCCGTTTACCCCGGGGTCGTTGTTGATCACGTCGCCCACGGCGTTGATAAGTTTTATGATCAGCTTGGCCATGAAGTAGCCCGGCGCCGCCTTACCTCCGAAGATGAAAGTGCGCGGCGGTATTGCACCGCTGGCGCCCAACTTGATCCGGTTGTACAGGGTAAGAATGTGAAGCAGGTTCAAATGCTGCCTTTTGTACTCATGCAGGCGCTTTACCTGCACGTCAAAAAGCGATTGGGGGTCAACCGTGACGCCCGTGCTCTGTTTGATGTAGGTTGCGAGGCGGCTTTTGACAGTCTTGCGAACCTCCCGCCAGGCCGCGCGAAAGCCGCTGTCATCGGCCAGCGGCTCCAGCCCGCGCAGTTCATTCAGGTTTGTGATCCAGCCTGAACCGATCCTTTCGCTAATCAGGTTGGAAAGCGGACGGTTACACAGCAGGAGCCAGCGCCGGGGGGTTACGCCGTTGGTTTTGTTGCTGAAGCGTTCGGGGTACATCTGATAGAAATCGCCTAGCACGTCTGACTGCAGCAGGTTTGTGTGCAACGCGGCCACTCCGTTGATGGCGTGGCTGCCCACGGCGGCCAGGTTGGCCATGCGAATGGAGCGCTCGCCTGTTTCATCGATCAGTGACATGCGCGCCACGCGGTCGTCTTCGCCGGGAAAGCGACTTCGGACGTCTTCGAGAAAACGGTGGTTGATTTCATAAATGATTTCCAGGTGCCGGGGCAGCAGCGCGGCAAACAGAGAGACGGGCCAACGCTCCAGAGCTTCGGGCAGAAGCGTGTGGTTGGTGTAACCGAAGACCTCGCGCGTTATTTCCCAGGCAGGTTCCCAATCCACCAGGTAGTCATCGACCAGCAGGCGCATCAATTCAGCAATGCCGATCGAAGGGTGGGTGTCATTAAGCTGAATGCACCACCGCTTGTCGAAATCCCGCAAGGGATGCCCCTGATAGAGGTGAGTGTTCAGAATGTCCCGCAGCGAGCAGGCCACGAAAAAGTACTGCTGTTCCAGGCGCAAGTGCTTGCCTTGAATCTCCTCATCGTTGGGGTAAAGCACCTTGGAGATGGTTTCCGAGGCCATCTTTTCCCACACGGCGCCAATGTAATCGCCCAGGTTGAAGCGTTGATAGTCAAAGGACTCCGTCGCCTCGGCCTTCCACAGGCGCAGAGTGTTGGCGGTCTGATTGCCGTAGCCGAGGATGGGTGTGTCGTAGGGAACGCCTTTAACAGTGTGGCTGGGCGTCCACCGCACTCTGAAGCGCCCATTTGAATCGACATAATGCTCCGTGCCGCCCCCGAACCTGACCTCAACGGCGCTGCCCGGGCGCGCGATTTCCCATGGGTTGCCGCGCTGAAGCCACTTATCCGTATGCTCCACCTGCCAGCCGTTCTCAATCGACTGGGCAAAGATGCCGAACTCGTACCGGATGCCGTAGCCAATTGCCGGCACCTGCAGCGTGGCCAGCGAGTCCATAAAGCAGGCCGCCAGGCGGCCCAGGCCGCCATTGCCCAGGCCCGGCTCGGGTTCTTCGTCAATCATGTCGTCAAGATCAAGCCCAAGCTGCGCCATGGCTTCGCGCGCCTGATCATAAATTCCCAGGTCAAGCAGGTTCTTTTCCAACTGCGGGCCGATCAGGAATTCAGCGGAAAGGTAACAGACGGTCCGGAAATCCTGCCTGCGCTGTCGGCGTACCGTCGCAATCCAGCGTTCCATCAGGCGGTCGCGAACGGCGTAGGCCAGCGCCATGTAATAGTCGCTCCAGTCCGCGGTTGCCCGCGGCTTGCCCTGGGTGTAGAGAAGGTGGTCCACAAAACCGCGCTTCAGGCGCTCAACACTTAAGCCGGTACGGTTATCCTCCACCGAAGCCCAGTCTGTGTTCTTGTGGTTTTCCGCTGTTTCATCGCTCACTTTGATCTCCGTATGCGTGGTCGCGAGGGTTTGGCAATCCGAAACTCAAGCACCCAACCCGGGTTCAAATGACTTAGATGTGCCTTCAGGCAATCCGGGTGGGCTGGAGGGAGGAGGAAATATACCGGCTGGACTTAGCCCGAAGCGCCGGTATCGCCCGGTGGATGCCCGGCGTCACGCCGATCTGGCATGAAGAACATGGTTACAAGAACCGCCAATGGCGCGGTTTGACCTGGCTTGCCGCATCCGTTAAAATCGAGCCAAGGCAAGGAACGGGACCGCCTTGCGGCGCCGCCTTGAGTGTGACTGGCATGTTCCCCAAGATCCGCTTCCGAACGCGTCTGGCGTTGATCCTTTTTTTGACCATGGCGCTGACCAGTGCCCTGCTGATCACCACTTACAAGCGCGGCAACGGTCCCATTAAGAACTATGTGGCCGGCATCAGCCAGGACCTGGTGGCCATCAGCAATTTCACGCGATTGCAGGGCGAAGCTCAGGCGCAGGATCAGGACAAAAAGTCCAAGAAAGCGGAAGAGGAGGATATTTCCGAAAAGACCAAGAATCTGCTGAGCCAGGCGGGATTCTCGTCAATCACCATCATTACGCCCTCCGGCCAGGTGGTGACCAGCACCAACAAGAAACTGATCGGGAAGACAATCGGAGTGAAAAGGCATCGTCGGCCCTCCAAGCTGCAGCCCATCAATATTTCAGCGCAATTCAAAGACGTGAATACCGATGGCACCGTGCAGGAAAAGACCTACGTCGTGGAGTTTCCACTGATTCAGAACGACAAGGTCATCGGCTATGTGCAGGTCCGTGGCATCGGTGATGAAGTAGACGCTCTGCTGCGCCGCACCAACCAGAAGGCCCTGACGCAGATAATTCTGGTAATGCTGGCGGGCATCTTTGCCGCGGTTTATCTGGCCTTTCTGTTTACCAAGCCCGTGGACATGCTGGTGGAGGGCGCACGGCAGGTGGCGCATGGCAATTTATACGTTTCGCTGCCTGTGGGCGGCGGTGACGAAATGGGCCGCCTCGCTCAAACATTTAACCAGATGGTTGAACGGCTGCGCGAAACCCGGCAGTTGCAGGAGCGGTTGAGCGAAGCGGAAAAACTCTCGCTGCTGGGCCGTTTTGCGGGAACTGTTGCGCATGAGGTGAGAAACTCGCTGAATTTTATCAACCTGAGCATTGACCAGATTCACGTCAAGTACAACAGCCTTGCATCAAACGGAGGCGCATCGGCCGCAGCGCGCGCCGCCAGCGAGATTGAGCGCAACCTGACCAATGTGAAGACGGAAATTGGCCGCCTGAATGATCTGGTGAATGAATTTTTGACGGCCGGGCGCCAGGCGCCTCTGCAGGTCGAAAATTGCAGTCTGGATACCGTCTTAAAAGAGGCCATCACTCTGGTGGAGAAGCAGGCTCACGACCAGGACGTAAGCCTTGAGGCAGATTGGCCGTCTGAACTCCCGGTACTGCAAGCCGACGCACGGCAGTTAAAGACAGCTTTTGTGAACATTTTGACCAACGCGGTGCAGGCAATGCCGCAGGGCGGAAGCCTTCGAGTGACTACGGAGCTGAAGAACGGCCCGGACCCGCGCATTGAGATGCGCTTTGCCGACACTGGCCCCGGCATTCCAGTGGAAGACCGTGAGCGTATCTTTGCACCCTATTTTTCAACCAAGGCCACCGGCTTTGGCCTGGGCCTGGCGATTACAAGGAAGGTTGTCGAGGATCACGGCGGGAGCATCCACGTGGCCAACCATAGCGGTCGCGGCACAGTGATGGTGGTTGAATTGCCGGTTGTTAAGGCGCCGGCCGAGGCGCAAACCGCGGCCACCCCGGCTCCGGCCGCCTGAGAGTTCCTATATGCCTGATGGCAATATTCTGATTGTTGACGACGAAGAACGCCAGCGAGAAATCTATCGCGACATTCTGAGCGACGAAGGCTTTGCGGCGGAAACCGCGCCCAGCGGCGAAGTGGCCATGCGCCTGATCGGCCAAAAGCGCTTCGATCTGGTAATTACGGACCTGAATCTGACCGGCATGACCGGCGTGCAACTATTAAGCGCCATTCTGCAGGCCGACCCCACGGTGGCGGTGGTGCTGATCACGGCCTATCCTTCCATTCAATCAGCGATTGAAGCCACCAAAAAGGGGGTCTACACCTACCTGCAAAAGCCTGTGGACCGCTCGCAGTTGCTGGGTGTGGTGAACGAAGTTTTCGACCGTTTAAAAACTCTGCGCCAGACGATTCTGGGCGTTTCGCCCGCCACCAAAGCGATGCTGCGCATGATTTCCAAGGTGGCTGCCACCGCGCACACGGTTCTGATTCTGGGCGAGAGCGGCACTGGCAAAGAGCTGGTGGCGCGTGAGATTCATCGTTTGAGCCCGCGCCATAATCAGCCGTTCCTGGCGGTGAACTGCGCCGCCATTACTGAGACCCTTCTGGAAAGCGAGTTGTTCGGCCACGAAAAAGGAGCCTTTACCGACGCCCATCAGCAGAAAAAAGGGCTGTTTGAAAGGGCGCATCACGCCACCTTGTTTCTGGATGAGATTGGCGACACCACGCTGGGACTGCAGGCAAAAATCCTGAGGGCTTTGCAGGAGCGGGAAATATTGCGCGTGGGAGGAACCGAGGCCATCAAGGTGGATGCGCGCATTATTGCCGCCACCAACAAGAACCTGGAGCAACTGCTGAAAGAGGGCAAGTTCCGCGAAGACCTGTATTATCGCCTGAAGGTAATTCCCATTGTTTGCCCGCCCTTGCGCGATCGGCAGGAAGATATTGAAGTGCTGGCGCACCATTTTATGCAGCGCGCCGCGCTGGCTTCCGGACGCCCGTTAGGCGGCATCGCGCCCGACGCGCTGGAAGCGCTGCGTACCTATGCGTGGCCGGGCAACATTCGCCAGTTGGAGTGGGCCATTGAACGTGCCGTGCTGCTTGGCGAGTCTGAATGGCTGGAAGCGCCCGATCTTCCTCCGGAAATTCTGGAAAAGCGGGCGCCGGCGATGATGCCCGTGGCCGCGGGCATGCCGGTGGTGGGGGACGGCGCCGCCGGAACCGCTGCGGCCCCGGCCCCGGTCAGCGCGGGATTAAGCCCCGTGATTCCCGAGGGCTCGTGGGAAGAGCATGAAAAGGCCAAGATTCTCGAAGCGCTGCAGCGCACCAACGGCAACATCACGCGCGCCGCTCAACTGCTGGGTATGAGCTTTCGCACCCTGCAGTATCGCCTGGACAAGTTCAACATTAAGCGGGCCTGATCCGGCCAAAATACTACTCAGGAATCAAATAGCGAAGGGTGCGCTGGAACTGGTCCGGACGAATGTCGGGATTGAATCCGGAAACCAGGTAAACCAGCCAACTGCGCACCTGTGCGGGAGCGGGCAGGTCGTTTTTCAGGTCGATGCCGCCGTAGCAGTGGCGTTCCTGAGCGCCGCCGATAAGGCTGGTCTTGAAGAAAAAGACCAGGGTCTGCGAGGGCCGGGGACAATAAGCTCTGATGCGGGCCCGGTTTGGCAAACCGTTGCGGTGGGTTGAAACGGCTGACACCTCAAGCATCACGCCGGTGGAAATGACTTCGAGCTCGGCGGGATACAGCCTGATCTGGTCCACGATGGCTTGCAATGCCGGCTGAAGGTTGCAAGAGGGCGTTGCCGCCGACATCATTTTGAGCGCCTTTCATTTGCCTTGGAAGCCAGTGGAGTCAGTTGGCGGCAACCCGGGCTGCGTTTTGGGTCTGGTATCTGCCGTGCGGACGCAGTTTCCACCAGAAGTAAGGCTTGGCGATAGTCCTTTTACCGGAATTCTGGAATTCGTACCAACGCGAGGGCCAGTCGCGCGGCGCCAGATAGCGTGTGTCGCCGGGCTGGACAACCAGGCTCACCTCGAGGTTGGGCGCCAGATCAAGCGGGATGCGATTGCTGCGGCAGGATTCGTACAGGTGCTGAAAAACCAGCAGCATCTCCTCAAAGCGCGGAGGCGGCCAGTTTTCCATATCGGAGCCAAGCGTCGGCCGAAAAATGCAAACCGTCGGGAAGGCCCCCAGGCTGGTAATCTCGTCGATGGCGCGCAGAGTCTGGTCCAGCGGCTCTACCCCGGCAATAATCTCTCCGGAGCAGGTTCCTTTTCCCAGCTTGCGGCTGGTGTATTCCAGGGCTTTCAAAAAGGCTTCCTGGCCGATGAATTTGTGCTTGCCAGGGGCGAATTGCGCGAAGTACGCGGGGTCGCGAAATTCGTAGCAGAAGCTGAAATGGTCCACGCCCAGGTCAATCAGCCGGTCGTAGCGCGCAAGGTCCTTGGTGGGGAGCAATTGAAGCCCTACCAGAGACCCAACCCGCGTCTTGACGGCTTTAACGTAATCCTCTGCCTGCAAAACTTCCGCGCCGGTGTGGAATCCGGAATTAAAGTGGACAAAAGTAACGCCCGATTCCTCCTTGGCGGCGCGAACCACCTCCACCACGTCTTCCACGCTCTTTGCGGCCAATTCGTTAACGCCTACGTTCAAGCCGGTGGTGCAAAAGCGGCAGTTCATGGAAGGGCTTTGATGCCAGAAGCCGCACGAATTCGAGATGAAAATGCCCAGATAGGTGCCCTGCAGCACGCCGATCTTGTGCATGGGGGTGCCGCTTGAAGTCTGGCGCAGATACCATTGCGGCTGTTCAGGCAATAGCACGGCATAGCGCAGGCCGTTGCGATCGTCCAGCAGAAAGTAGCCTTTGCGCTCGCGAACCAGGCGGTATGGTGAAACCTGCGCAAAATCCTCTTCAACCGGAACGTTCACCCAAACGTTCTTGATCCCGCCGGGTATTACTATTTCCAGGCCGCTGCCCAGGCCGGCGCGGGTGCGCATCACGTAGCGCCCGTCGCCGGCCACGTCGCAGGAGGCGTCCACCCGCGCTCCGTTGCAAAACAGGTCAATCTCCAGTTCGCAGGGGTTGAGTGAGCGGGCGGTATCGGAAAGCTGGCGCTCCAATTCAAAGGCGTCGGCATTCAGGCGCTTTTTCTCAAGGGAAGCGCCGGTTTGCGGGTTCACGTTCTTATCTCCTTGCCCGCGTTATACCTTTTAATCTTCCCTCCCGGCTGTGACGGATGTCACAGCCGGCGGCGGCATCACACTCCGTCCCCCACTTTGAGAGCACCACGCTGGCTATCCCGCACAAATTCCTGAGAGTGGGAGCCTGATGCGAAAGCAAATAATTCCCGGAACGTGACAAATTTTCCCGAATTGAACCGTGTTATCTTCTTAACCCATTGCGACGCAACGATTTACACGAGCGCCTGGAATGGCTGCCGGATTGCCCTGTGAAACACTGAAGGGCGGCTGCAATGGGGCTGTTGCCGCGACACTCGGACAGCTAAGGGAGTTTTGACTATGGCGTTAAAACTTGAACCGGCGGAATGGAATTACCGGGAAATGCAAAGGCAGCTTGAAAAGTTTCTGCCCTACGCCAATGAGTTGGAAAACGGCGGCGGCGCTTTCCCTGTTTCCGTGCGGTTTCTGGAAAACGGCCAGACCAGGTCGCTGGCAGACTTTGTGGGATGGGTGGAGTGCAACCCGGAGGCCGCTGAGGCGCTGGTTAGCCGCTTTGAAAACTGAATTTGGCTTAGCGGGCAGGTTGGAGTTGCAGGTATGCTCCGGATGGGATCATGCCTGCAACTCTACACCTGAAAAGAAGTATCCAATTTCGAACGCGGCCGTTTCGGGCGCGTCGGAACCGTGGATGGCATTGAACTCAATGTTCGTGGCGTACAGCTTGCGGATCGTTCCTGCGTCCGCTTTGGCGGGATCGGTGGCGCCCATCAGTTGGCGCAGGCTTGCAATGGCATTCTCGCCTTCCAACGCCATCACCAGCGCCGGACCGGAGCTCATAAAGGCGGTCAGGCTGGCAAAAAAAGGCCGTGCGCGGTGCACGGCATAAAATCCCTCCGCTTCACTCCTGGTAAGGTTAACCAGGCGCGCAGCCACAATGCGAAGGTGATTGGCTTCGAGAATTTTAATGATATCGCCGATGTGGCCGGCCTTTACAGCGTCGGGTTTGATAATGGTCAATGTGCGTTCGGTCGGCATGCTTCCTCTTTCCCGGCAATTCTCTCGCATTGCCGGAGCGATGTAAGTTTGCAGGCGCGCGCACAGATTAATGCGCCACGGGCGGCGGCAGCCTGCGTAAGGTGTGATGAGTTTCTACGAAGCCGCCTGGCGCGCCTTCATCGCCTGGGCGAGCGTTTCGCCGATAGCCGCCGGGGTCGGAGCAACGCGGATTCCAGCCGCTTCCAGAGCGGCAATCTTGTCGGCAGCGGTGCCTTTGCCGCCCGATATAATGGCGCCGGCGTGTCCCATGCGGCGGCCGGGAGGCGCGGTGCGGCCGGCGATAAACCCGACCACGGGCTTGCTGACGTGCGCCTTCACATATTCCGCGGCCTCTTCCTCGGCTGAACCGCCAATCTCGCCGATCATAATGATTCCGTGCGTATCGGCATCCTGATTCATCAGGCGAAGCACATCAACAAAGTTTGTGCCGATAATCGGATCACCGCCGATTCCGATGCACGTTGACTGGCCAATCCCCAGCCTGGTCAACTGCCCCACCGCTTCATAGGTCAAAGTTCCGCTGCGCGAAACCACTCCGATATGCCCGGCCTTGTGAATGCGGCCGGGCATGATGCCGATTTTGCACTTGCCGGGCGAAATCAGCCCCGGACAGTTGGGGCCAACCAGACGGGTGTTGCGGCCGGCCAGAAAAAGCTTTACCTGCACCATGTCCTGCGTGGGAATCCCTTCCGTAATGGCCACCACCAGCGGCAAGCCCGCGTCAGCCGCCTCCATAATGGCGTCCGCGGCGAAGGGCGGCGGCACAAACACCACGGAAGCGTTGGCGCCGGTTTCCCGCACCGCCTCGGCCACCGTATTAAATACCGGCGTCCCGTTGAATTGCGTGCCGCCTTTTCCGGGCGTAACGCCCGCCACCACTTTGGTGCCGTACTCGATAGCCGCCTGGGTGTGGAAAGCGCCTTCGCGCCCGGTAATGCCCTGCACCAGCAACCGCGTGTTTTCGTCCACTAGAATCGCCATGGATTTTCCTGAAAACCTTTCATCGTGCCTCTGAGGGTAAATGCTTAAGCTGGCGCTCAAGCCCTCGCCGCCGCCACCACTTTTTCCGCGGCGTCTTTCATTCCATCCGCCACCACAAAGTTCAGTCCCGAATCCCGCAGAATCTTTTGCCCCAGCTCCACGTTGGTGCCTTCCAACCGCACCACCACTGGAGTTTTAAAGCCCAGGGATTTTGCCGCCGCCAGCACGCCATTGGCAATGATGTCGCAGCGCATAATGCCGCCAAAAATGTTGATGAGCACGGCGCGCACATTGGGGTCCGACAGAATAATCTCGAATCCGTGCTTCACCTGCTCCTCATTGGCGCCGCCGCCCACGTCCAGAAAATTGGCGGGGCTGCCGCCGGCGTGCTGAATAATGTCCATGGTGGCCATGGCCAGCCCCGCGCCGTTCACCATGCAGCCCACCGTGCCGTCCAGCCGGATGTAATTCAATCGATATTCCGAAGCCCGCACTTCCAGCGGGTCTTCTTCGTTGATGTCGCGCATGGCGGCGATATCCGGGTGGCGGAACAGCGCGTTATCGTCAAAATTCATCTTGGCGTCAAGCGCGATCAGGCGGCCGTCCTTGGTAACCACCAGCGGGTTGATTTCCGCCAGTGAAGCGTCCGTGGCGGTAAACGCGCGCGCCAGCGCCTGCAGAAAGACGCCGGCGGCCTTGAACGCCGCGCCCTCCAGGCCCAGTCCAAAAGCCAGTTGCCTCACCTGAAAAGGTTGCAGGCCGATGGAGGGTTCAACGTATTGCTTCAGGATCTTTTCCGGATGCTTTGCCGCGACTTCTTCAATTTCAACCCCGCCTTCCGTGGATGCCATGATCACCGGCTTGCCACTGGCGCGGTCCATCACCATGCCCAGGTAAAGCTCGCGGGCTATCGGCAATCCTTCTTCAATCAGCACCTTCTTCACCACCCGGCCCTCGGGACCGGTCTGATGCGTGACCAGCGTCATGCCGAGTATTTTTGCCGCCAGCGCTGCCGCCTCCGCCGGAGAGTGAGCCAGCTTAACGCCGCCGCCTTTGCCGCGGCCGCCGGCGTGGATCTGCGCCTTTACCACCACCGTGCCGCCGCCCAGCTTTTTGGCCGCGCCTTCCGCCTCTCCAGCGTTTTCAATCACCTCACCGCGCGGAACTGCCACGCCGAATTTTGCAAGAACCGACTTAGCCTGATATTCGTGGATTTTCATGGTTTTTGGGGCCTGCTCTGACTTATGCCTGCCAACGGCCTGTGGGCGTCAATTAGCGGGGTGTTTCCATCGCGATCTCGCAGCCTGCCGGATACGTACAATCTTCGTGATGAAAAGTCCGAACACGCATTAAATTAGAAAGTATAGGGAATGCGGCCGCAAAAGGCAATCGCGCTTTAACAAATCAGCGGCCCATCCTGCGGCGCCCACACCACAACCTCCTTGCTCTTTGCCCCCGACAAGCGGCGGCGTTTGCGAGCAGAGCTTGCTCAGCCGCAGCCACACGAAGGCAGTTTATGCTTGACAATATTATCCATATCGTCAATAATCCAATGTGGACCGGCCCTGCCCTCCTTTTGCCGCTGCGTGCCGGACGGAACCGGTGAGGCAGAATTGGATGGCGCGACACGGAAATTAATTGCCCATAATTATTGTTTTTTTTACGGAATGAACCCAATCGTGATTGAAAACAAACAAGTTGCTAAAAAACGAACCCAATCGAACCCAATTAATATTCGGAGATTTCGGGAGTTTTGTAACAGGGCACGGCTTCAGCCGTGCTGTCGATTGGCTCAAAAGGGGCTGGGCTTTAGCCCCTGCAATGCCCAAGGCTTGGAACGCAGGGGCTGAAGCCCGAGTTCCGGGTACCCGCTTGCGGCCCGGCTGAAGCCGTGCCCTGATACAAAGCGCTTTGGAGTGCGGCGGCTTGCCGCCACCATGCCGGCCGGTCGAGGCAAGGCATGTAGAGACAAGGCACAAGCGAAGCCAAGATACAAGGCAGGAGATCGGCGCGGATTTCCGGTACCAACGGCTACCGGTTCAAGTCTAGTTTAATCAACGCTTAACATAGTGGATTGGCATGACCATGACCGGAAAATTTCCAACTTTCGTGGCAATTTCCGGCGGAAAGCTTTTTACATTGCGCGATAAGGCGGCATAGGATAGCCTTTCCCATCACTAACGATGGGCGTAGAGGGTGTTTGGGCTTAGTCGGCCCGGCAACCAGTGCGGCAATGCGACGACACTTGCATCTGGAGGCAGCAAACCGGGTGGCGGAGAATGCATGTTGAAGATTAAGACTGTTCACATCCTGATGGCCATAGGCTGGCTATGGCTGGTGGGGTTTAGCCCGGCGGCTCGAGCCCAAGCCTGGACTCAGAATGGCATTCCAGCGCGTGAGGAACACACGGCCATCTACCGTCCCGCTACCAACACCATGATCGTTTTTGGCGGCCAAACTGCGCCCGGCAATCCCGGCCTGAACGATCTTTGGGAGTCGCAAAACACCGCGGAGGGGTTTACGGCTGACCTGGATTGGGTTTTGCTGCAACCTGCAGGCACGCCGCCCCCCGCACGCTACGGCCACAGCGCGGTTTACGACCCAAACACTGACCGCATGATCGTTTTTGGCGGCGCTTTGGGCGCGCCGTCGCCCTGCGGAAACGACGTTTGGGTGCTTTTGAAGGCGACCGGGCCAAACGGCTCCGAAAGCTGGGTGCAGTTGAATCCGGCGGGAACCTCGCCGCCGCCGCGCTATCGTCACACCGCGGTTTATGATCCTGGTTCAAATACCATGACGGTATTTGGTGGCTCTGACTGCACAGATTCCTTCTATTTGAGCGACGTGTGGGTTTTAAGCCACGCCAACGGGCTGGGCGGCGTGCCCGCATGGACAGAGCTTGCTCCGGCGGGTTTTGGACCGTCGCCGCGCGAGAGTATGACCGCGATTTATGATGCCGCTTCAAAAGCCATGACGGTTTTTGGCGGAGACCAGGGTTCCGGGGTGTATCTAGGAGACCTGTGGGTGCTGAACATTGCCAACGGCCAGGGCACGCCGGCTTGGAGCGAGCAAGCGCCTTCAGGCAGCGCGCCCCAGGCACGGTCCGGCCATACAGCGGTCTACGACGACGCCAACAACCGCATGACCATAACCGGTGGCACAGCGGGAAGTGCGGCGCTTGGCGATACCTGGGTGCTCACGGGCGCCAATGGCCAGCAGGGCACGCCGATTTGGATTGAATTGCAGGTAAATCCAAAGCCCGTGCCGCGATATTTTCACACCGCTGTATACAACCCCACTACGGACCGCATGGTGACGTTTGGCGGAGCTCCCGGCCAGGAAGGCGGCCCAACAGACGACCATCTGTTTTTCCTTGATAAGGCCAACGGGTTGCAGGCGAGAGATTCACATCAGGCGGCGGAAGAGCGGTTGAAAAGTGGGAGGTAGTTGATGAGGCAACCGGGAAATGTAAAGTGCGTGGGGATGCTGGCGGGCTTTCTTTTGTGCGGCGCACTGATTCCCGGAGGCCTGGCGCAAACGTGGAATCACGAAGGCGCGGCCCAGCGCTACGCCCACAGCGCCGTGTTTGATCCGGCAACCGGAAACATGATTATTTTCGCTGGCCGCCATGGCAGCGTGGCGGACCGGAATGACGTGTGGCTGGCCATGAACGTAGGCGGTTCAGTCACCAACTTGCAATGGTCGCGGCTTTTCCCAACCGGCAAGCTTCCGGCCGGCCGTTACGGTCACGTGGCTGCCTACGACTCCGCCAACAATCGCATGATGGTGTTTGGCGGAGGGGAAGGCGCTCCCGCTCCATGCAGTAACGACGTTTGGGTTCTTGAAAACGCCAACGGGCAGGGCGGCAGCGCGGCTTGGACCCAATTGACGCCGGGTGGCACGTCTCCGGCGCCCCGTGCCTTCCATCAAGGCGTCTACGACCCGACCAGCAATACGCTGACGGTATTTGGCGGGTTTGACTGCTCGTCACACTATTACAACGACGTCTGGGTACTGAACAACGCCAATGGACTGGGCGGAGCTCCGGTGTGGACGCAGCTTGCGCCCTCGGGCTTGCCGCCCGCGGCGCGTGAGAGGGCAAGCGCGGTTTATGATCCTCTTAACAAGACCATGACCGTTTTTGGCGGGGATAACGGTAAGGCAATGATGAACGATGTTTGGGTGCTCTCGAACGCCAACGGCGGCGCGGCTTCAGCCTGGACTGAGCTCAAACCGGCAGGTGCAGCGCCCTTGCCCCGCTCAGCCCACACCGCGGTCTACGACTCCGCCAACAACCGCATGATGGTTTACGGGGGTGTGATCGGCTCTACGACGACCAATGAAACCTGGGTTCTTTCCTGCGCCAACGGGGTGGGCGGCACCGCGGCCTGGAGCGAGTTGCAGCCCCAATCCACCGCGCCGGCGCGCGACGGCCATAGCGCGATCTACGACCCTTCAAGTAATTACATGGTGATTTTCGCGGGTATAGGCGATGACCACGTCTTTATTCTTTTTGATGCCAATGGGTTGCCATAGTCGTTGCAGTGAACTCGATGAGTATTCCTTAGCCATTGGCTTTGCGGCGGATTTACAACGCCAGGGAGTTCGCTTATGCTCATCAAACGGCCAGGCAGCCGGCAATTCCGGGCTTGGCAATCCCTCGCTAAGAATTCAAAGGAGGAATTACGCTTGGTTGACCAAAGCGGAAAGAAGAAGTCCGCAGTTGTGAAACTGTCGTTCTTGATACCCGTTTTCCTGTTTTCCTTTCTGCTTGCCGCTCCGCCAGTTCGCGCGCAGGTGAAAATCACACCCATCAGCTCTGACACTTTCACCAATGCCGCCAGCCAGCACGCCACAGAGGTTGAACCTGACAGTGCCTCCAACGGCTCAACCATTGTTACGGCATTCCAGGTGGGCCGCATCTTCGGCGGCGGCGCGGCCGACATTGGATTTGCGACTTCGACTGACGGCGGCGCAACCTGGACTAACGGTTACCTGCCCGGCATCACCAAAGCCCAGGGTCAGGGCAATCCCTATGACGCCATCAGTGATGCTTCCGTAGCCTACGATGCGCTGCACAGTACGTGGCTGATTGCCTCGCTGCCGCTGGTCAATTCGGGCTCGCCCATTCCGGCCGTTGTGGTCAGTTCGTCTAGCGATGGCATCAACTGGAACAATCCAGTTTCAGTGGGAGGCAATGTGGAGGCCTCCGACAAGAACTGGATCACCTGCGACAATTGGACTACCAGCAAGTTTTACGGCAATTGCTACGTGGAGTGGGACGATCCCTTCACGGGCATTGTTTATATGAGCACATCCACTGACGGAGGCCAGACCTGGCCTGATGGCATTCCAACGAGTGCCAACGGGTTGGGTGGCCAACCTCTGGTGCAGCCGAACGGCAACGTGGTTGTACCGTTTCTCTCCAGCGGCATTTTGGCTTTCCACTCTGCAGATGGAGGCGTCACGTGGAGCAATCCTGTGTCAATTTCCACTCTGAGCGAACACACCGAAGCAGGCGGGCTGCGCAGCATCTCCTTGCCTTCGGCACGCGAAGATGGCGCCGGCAAGATCTACGTTGTGTGGCAGGATTGCCGGTTTCGCTCCAGGTGCAGCGCCAATGATATCGTAATGAGCATTTCAACCAACGGCACAACGTGGTCGAAGGTCGCTCGCATCCCCATTGATCCGGTCACCAGCACGGTCGATCACTTTATCCCCGGTCTGGGCGTGGATATTACGACATCGGGCACAACCGCGCATCTGGGCTTGATCTACTATTTCTACCCCAAGACTTCCTGCGCCACTGCCACCTGCGCCCTGGACGCGGGTTATATCGCCTCAACCAACGGCGGCAGATCGTGGATTCGGCCCGTGAAGCTGGCCGGACCCATGCACCTGACCTCACTGCCCAATACCTTTTCCGGGTACATGGTGGGCGACTACATGACAACCTCGTTCGCCAACGGCGGAGCGTTTGCCATCTTCTCCAACGCGCTCCCGAAGGTTGGCAAATTGTTTAACCAGGCGATGAATGCCCCGGTTACCGCACTGCCTGCGATTGCTAACGGGCCGGAGCTGAGCTCCGAGGGGGACAAGCCGTTGCCTGGCGCAAAGTCCGACCATGCGCCTCGTAAGGGTCCCATTCTTGTCCGCTGACTTTTTTTAAGCCCTGACCCGTGGCCGGGCCTTCGCCGCTTAGCGCGAGGGCCTTGCCACTTGCCTCTCCAGGCGCTCAAACCGCGCTTTGCCTGGCACAGCAATTTTGGACCTCCTATTCGCAACGCTCGGTTCATAATGAGGCATGATGGATCTCTCTACGTTGATGCTGTACCTTCCAGTTCTGCTGCTTGCCAGTTGGCCTGCCCGCCCGCTCAGGGGCCCTTCGCCCGCACCCGTCGTGAATTCCAGGGCTGCGTCTGCCACTGTCCCTGCCGCACACCTGATCGCTCTCACTTTTGACGATGGCCCCAAGCCTTACGTGCTGCTGGGTGGCAAATCGGGAAAGGGCGTGGGGTCACCAAGCCTGCTGGACCTGCTCGACCGGCAGAAGATTCACGCCACCTTTTTTGTGATGGGTTGGCGGCTCTCAAAAAACGCGGACGCGCTGTGCCGAAAGGTGGATGGCGGCGTCTGTCGCGAAGCCGCTGACCAGGAGCACCGCCGGGGCGAAGAGATTGAAAACCATACTTACGGCCACGGCGACTTCCGCTTGATGGAAAGACGTTACGGGGATGAGTGGATACTGAAAGACATTGATCGGGCATCGGTCATTATTCAGAGCCTGACCGGAACGCGGCCTGTTTACCTGCGCCCGCCAGATTGGGATATTTGGCCTGCATTGCAGCAGAAGATTGAGGCGCGCGGTTATCACGTGATGACCAAATCCACCTCCGTGCCCCCCGCTTTGCGCGATGTGGATTCGGAAGATTATTTCTGCGTGGGAAGCGACCTTTCCAAGTGCCCTAAGCCATCGGATTACGACTATGTGCTGCGGACTTTGCACTACCGGGAGCGCAAGGGAATATACGACCACATTATGGTGTTCCACGAGCTTCCGCAATCAGTGGACCTGCTGTCGCGATTGATTCCGGAGCTGAAGGGCCGCGGATACCGTTTTGTGCTGTTGCGGGATTATATGGCAGCCGTGGAAAACCGGCATTGACCCTGCTGCGGGTGACAGCTACGCCGCCGCCGGCCTGTTTGGGGCGCGCTTCAGAGCCAGCGCCAGCAAGGAGCCCAGCAGGTAGGCGCAGCTGAGAGCGGCGAATGGATACACAAAGCCCCCGGTGCGCTGGCGCACAAAGCCCACGACCAGCGGCCCAAAGTATCCTCCCAGGTTGCCAAAGGCGTTGATCAGGCCCATGGAAGTGCCGGCAATGCGTCGCGGCAGCGTTTCGCTGGGAATAGTCCAGAATGGTCCGTGATGGCCGTAGCTGCCGGCGCCCACCAGGCAGATGCAGGCAAAAGAAACCCAGGGTGCAAGACCGTGCGTAAGCGCGGTAGCCATCATGAAAAAGCCGCCCCAGCCGAGTGCGGCGGAAACGTGGCGGCGGCGTTCCTGGGTGCGGTCGGAGTGGCGCGAAAAAAAGATCATGCCACCCATGGTGACGACGTAAGGAACGGCGTTGAGCAAGGCGGTCTCAATTTCGTTATGCAATCCGGCCTTACGGATCGCGCTGGGCAGCCAGAAGAGGAATCCATAGTTGCCAAAGTTGGCACAGAAATAAATGCAGATCATCAGCAGCACTTGCGGACGCAGCAGCACCTGCAGATAAGGTTCTCCCTGGGCCGTTTCCAGCTCTGCATTCTCACGTCGCAGCGTGGTTTCCAGGAAGTCACGCTCGGCGGGAGAAATCCACGGCGCTTCGCGAGGATGGTCCTCAATCATCATCCACCAAATAGCCAGCCACGCCAGCGGGAACATCCCTTCGCTCACCAGCAGCACGCGCCAGTTCCAGCGGCTTAGAATCCAGCCCGAAAGCGGCGAAGAAAGAATAAGGGCGACAGGCATGCAAAGCATCCAGTAGGCGTTGGCGCGGGCGCGCTCCGCGCGCGGAAACCAGTGGGAGAGCAGCACCAGCACGGCGGGCCATACGCCGCCTTCCGCCACGCCCAGCGCCAGGCGCATCCACCAGAACTCGCGCCCGGTGCGCACGAAGCCCGTGGCCGCGGAGCACACCCCCCAGAACACCAGCAGCAGGCTCACAAATTTCTTGGCGCTGGAATGTTGCGCCAGGTATCCGCCCGGTATTTGCAGCACCATATAGCCCCAAAAGAATACGCCCACCGCATCGCCGGCGTGCGTAGGGTCCATGTGCAGGTCGCGGCTCATTAACGGCAGCGCCAACGAAACGTTGGTGCGATCAATGTACGCGATGGTGTACATGATGAAGGCTACGGTAATGATGCGTATCCAACGGTCTTCGGGGATGGGGGCATGGTCCCCTGCAGTGCGGGAAAGTGCGGCCTCGTTGGAAGCTGTTCGGTCTGCCATAAACTTGGACCTGCGCAGCATATCGTTCCGCCACGAGCTTGGCAAGCTATTCCGTAAATTATTGGCAGCAGCACTCGACAATGGTTTCCGGAGACGGAGAATGTAGTTGGCGATGGCGTTGGCTTTGCCAAGGCTTGCCCGCCAGGCTTTGCGGAGCTGGTAAGGTTTCTTCAGGCCGGTTGTCAAAAGGATGGTGCGGAAGGGGGGACTCGAACCCCCATGGTCTTGCGACCGTCAGCCCCTCAAGCTGGTGCGTCTGCCAATTTCGCCACTTCCGCGGATCTTGTGCGCCAATCCCAGTGAACGCCTGCGGGCCCGCAAAGGACTCGTCTACTTCTGGAATGGATTGGCAGGTGGCGCCGGTGCGGGTTTGCCAGCCGGCGTCTTGGGCGCCGACTGCTTCTGCATATTGTCCAGCACCGAGCCGCTGGTATGCTGGGTTGCCCAAACCGAAAGAGTTACCGAAGTCGCCAGGAATATGGCTCCCAGCACCCAGGTAATTTTAGCCAGGGTTGAGACGGTTCCGCGCGGTCCAAAGGCCGCCTGGCTGGAGCCGCCAAACGCGGCGGTGATGTCCACATTCTCGCCGCCCTGAATCAGCACAATAAAAACGAGCAAGATGCAAACTAAAATGTGAATTCCCGTGATCAAGATAGCCATTTATTCTCTCTTTAGCGCCTGCCAGGTGCGCTCGTGACCGCTTTTTCAACCGGGCCCGCCGCTTGGCAACAACTCAGTCTCCGGGATAATGAACAATTCGCGAGAAGGATTCCACCTTCAGGCTTGCGCCTCCAACCAGCGCCCCGTCGATATCCGGTTGTCTCATCAATCCCGCGGCATTATCGGGCTTTACGCTTCCGCCATATAGAATGCGCACCGCCGCGCCGGGCACATCGCCATAGCGCGCCACTGCCAACCCGCGTAAAAAGCCGTGACTTTCTTGTGCTATCTCAGGGGTTGCGGTGCGGCCTGTGCCAATTGCCCAAACCGGCTCGTAGGCTATGATGATACGGGAAAATTCGGGCGCGGTCAAACCCTGCAAACCCTGGCTGAACTGGCGCTGCAATACCGACTGGGTTTGCCCGGCTTCACGCTCCGCCAGCGTCTCACCCACGCAAACTATAGGCACCAGTCCGGCGGCCAGCGCGGCCTTGGTCTTGCGATTCACCGCGGCATCGGTTTCGCCGTGATCCTGCCGGCGTTCGGAGTGGCCAATAATCACGTGGCTGCACCCGGCATCCAGCAGCATGGTGGCGGAAACGTCGCCCGTGTGGGCGCCTTCCGAATCCCAGTGCATCTCCTGGGCGGCTACTTCCAGGTTGCTGCCGCGCGCCGCGTCGGTTACGGCTGCCAGGGCTGTGAATGGAGGAGCCACAATTACCTCACAGTGCGAGACGTGCGCCACCAGGGGGCGTAATTGCTTGACGAACGCGACCGCTTCCGGAATGGTCTTATACATCTTCCAATTGCCTGCAATCACTGGACGCCGCATGCTGCGCTCCTTCTTATGCCCCGCACCATAACCCAGGCTTTCGCTACTTATCCGTTAGCGCTTCAACCCCCGGCAGTTTCAAGCCAGAGAGGAACTCCAGCGAAGCACCCCCGCCCGTCGAAATGTGGGAGATCTTGCCATCCAGGCCGGCCTTCTTGACCGCCGCAACGGAATCGCCGCCGCCCACAATCGAGAGTGCGCCGGAGTTGGCCACCGCCTGGGCGATGGCAAGCGTGCCGGCGGCAAACTGCTCTATCTCGAACACTCCCATCGGCCCATTCCACACAATGGTCCTGGCTCCGGCAATTTCATAGCTGTAATGCTGGCGCGTGGCGGGGCCAATATCCAGCCCCATGCGGCCCTCCGGAATGGCAACGGAGTCCACCGTTTGCGCAACGGCGGAGGCATCCAGTTTTTCCGCCACAATGTGATCGGCCGGCAGCAGCATTTTTACGTTGTGCGCGGCGGCATCCTGCAGCATCACGCCCGCTGCGGCCACTTTGTCGGCCTCAACGCGCGAATTCCCCACCGCAATGCCCTGGGCCTTCAAAAAGGTATAGGCCATGGCGCCGCCAATCAGAATGGTGTTGGCGGATTTCATCAGATTCTCCAGCAGCTCAATCTTGTCGGAAACTTTGGCCCCGCCCACAATCGCCACATAAGGGCGCTCCGGATTCTGCACGGCCCTGCCCAGATATTCCAATTCCTTTTCCATCAGCAGACCTGAGACGCTGGGCGAAAGAAAATGCGTAATACCCTCGGTAGAAGCGTGCGCCCGATGCGCGGAGCCGAACGCATCATTCACGTACAACTCTGCCAGCGCTGCCAGTTGCCGCGCAAAAGCGGGGTCATTCTTTTCTTCTTCGGGGTGGAATCGCAGGTTTTCCAGCAGCAGGGCCTGGCTTTTCCTAAGCGCCGCGGCCAGCGCCTCCGTCTCTGGCCCAACGCAATCGGAGGCAAAGACAACCGGAGCGGCCAGCAACTGGCTTAAGCGCTCGGCTACGGGCTGCAGACTCATTTTCGGGTTCGGCTTGCCCTTGGGACGCCCCAGGTGCGACGCAAGGATCAGTCTTGCGCCGCGCTCCAGCGCAAACAGAATGGTGGGCAGCGAAGCGCGCACGCGCGTGTCATCGGTAATGGCGCCGTGCTCGTCCAATGGCACGTTAAAATCCACCCGCATAAAGATGCGCTTGCCGGAAAGACCTTCCCCGCCCTCCGCCTCGGCCAAATCGCGAATGCTCAGCTTTGCCATGGGTTTCTCCCAGGAACAGCCGGCCGCGCAAGCTGTGGTATTGCCCGCGCGGTCAACCGTGATTGTTTCGGATCCCTGCGGCGGGGATCTACGCCAGGTGCTTGCTGATAAAGTGCACCAGGTCGCGCACGCGGCAGGAGTAGCCCCACTCATTGTCGTACCAGGAGGTCACCTTGACGCAGTTGCCCGCAATCACCTTGGTGAAGGGAACGTCCACGGACGAAGAGTATGAGTTGCCGCGATAGTCGATCGATACCAGCTCATCCGTGCAGTATTGCAGAATGCCCTTCATCGGCCCATCCGCGGCGCGCTTCAAGGCGGCGTGCAACTCTTCGGTGGTGGTGGTCTTTTCCACAAACGCGGTCAGGTCAACAATGGAAACGTTGGGCGTGGGCACGCGCAGGGAATAGCCATCCAGCTTTCCGGTCAGCTCCGGAATAACCAGGCCCAGGGCCTTGGCCGCGCCGGTGGTGGTGGGGATAATGGAAACCGCCGCCGCGCGCGCCCGCCGCAGGTCCTTGTGCGGCAGGTCAAGAATGCGCTGATCGTTGGTGTAGGAATGCACCGTGGTCATGGCCCCGGACTTGATGTGGAAGGAATCGTTCACCACTTTCGCAATCGGCGCCAGACAGTTGGTGGTGCACGAGGCGTTGGAAATAATGTTGTGCCTGGCAGGGTCGTACTTGTCGTGATTCACGCCCAGTACAATCGTAATATCCTCGCCCTTCGCCGGGGCGGTAATGATCACCTTCTGCACTCCGTCGCGCAGATGCTTTTTGGCGTCTTCCGCCTTGGTGAACAGGCCGGTGGATTCCAGCACCACCTTCGCGCCCACTGACTTCCAGTTGATCGCCGCGGGGTCGCGTTCCTTAAAAACCTTGATCACCCTGTCATTGACCTTGATGAAGTCTTCACCGTGGCTCACCTCAGCGTCCAGAATGCCCAGCACGGAATCGTACTTCAACAGATGCGCCAGTGTCTTAGGATCCGTAATGTCGTTGACGGCCGTAAAGATGATTCCAGAGTCTTTCAATGAAGCCCGCAGAATATTGCGCCCAATCCTCCCAAACCCATTGATGCCAACTTGAACAGCCATTAGACGTTCCCTCCAGTGAGTAGAAAATCAAAGCGCCAAACCTTCAATGTTAGAGGGCTCCGCAGGCAATGTCAAACCATCCTATCTCGCGGCATTGGAAAGGTAACATCGTGTTTCTCCCGTGAAGCGCTTGAGCAAGCGGAGCCGGCGCGAGATGGCTGCCCTTCGCGTCCTTTCGCTATGCCAATTCTGCCGCGCCTCTTCTGTTGTCGTGGGCAGCGCGGACATTTCGGTTTGTGAAACTCCGCGGGGTTTTCGCCGATCCCGCGCAAAAGCCGCAGAGTTTGAAACGGCGCAAGCTCTGCGCTACCACTCTGTGAGCGGCCGGGTTTACTTCCGGCAATGGCCGCCCGCGGCACACCGGAGCGCCAGCCGGAGGCCATTCGTAACGTGCCGTGACCATCAGCTTTGAG
>VFSW01000244.1_pt1 | contig 76051 bp, 67 predicted proteins | sample 5358111 | NCBI WGS metagenome assembly VFSW01 (sample SAMN11554181, study PRJNA540505) | mine drainage metagenome | isolation source: sediment from site ElyBrook_90M | place: USA: Ely Copper Mine, Vershire, VT | collected 2017
CTCATAACTGGTTCGTCGCAGGTTCGATCCCTGCTGGGCCCACCAGACTGATGGCGCCAGCCCTGGTGACAGGCGCTGGCGTTTTGCGCATGAGGAGCGACGGCGATGGATTTTTTTGATCGCGCCAAAATCACGGTCAAGGCAGGCAAGGGCGGCGATGGATCGTCGCATTTCCGGCGCGAGAAATTCGTGCCGCTCGCTGGACCACGATGCGCCCTGAAGCGCGAGTCTTTCCTAATCCTTCTCCTTTTTCGTGGTGCCAGACACGCTCAGCGAGTCAAGGAAGTAATAGGTCCTCATGACGAAAGGCTCGAGAACGCGCGGGTCGTTGGGAATATCGCGCTCGCTGTGATTTTTCCGTCGTCCCCCCAGATGCAGATTGCGAATCTGAATCCGACTGCGTGGGAAAGGCTTGCTAATCAGATAGCCCTCTTGCATCAAAGCGAACCAGCGCTTGCGATATTCATCGTTCCCATGAATGAGCTGAGGATATCCTTCCCTGGGAATGTCATTTGAAACGCCTTTTTTCACCTTGCCGCCTTTGTATTCGCCCAGCAGCTTCAGTTGCTCATTGAGCCTATCCCAGGCGCGAATGTAATCGGCGAGGGCGCCGCGACACGCTTGTCGCACTCCCTCGAATGTGGCTCTTCCGTCTGTTTGCCAGTTCGGAGGCAAGCTCAAGTTTGGATACGCCGCTTTGACGATGCCCGTCGCTTCTCGCATGCTGTTGGGCCGGGGCTGAGGATATTCCTTGAGCAGATCTTTATCCAGCTTTTCCGGGGCGGCGTCAGCCTCGTTATCGACGAACTCCCAATGATGGAGCAGGAAAAGACGCCAGGCGTCGGGTTCCGCGATGAGACCGAGCGGATCGGCGCTGTCGCCCGGCTTTTGGGGATTGTAAATGGCGATGCGAAACGCGAGCCGATTCAGGTTGATCAGGGCCTGTTGGACCAACATCCATCGCCGGTAATTCGGCTGCGCGAGGCGCTGGAATTGCAGCAGCTCTTGCGTGACGTTGAGAGCGGGATCGGGAGGTCCGCCGCCAAGCTGGCGCAAAATCTCACCTAGAGAATAGCCACGCGAAACGGTAAAGAGCCGATACATGATCGCGACGGAATCCATGTGAGTCAGGGCAGCCAGATCGTTGACGGCATCGATACGGCGCATGGTTCCAGATTCCCGCGAAGCGAAGCGCGTAAAGTTATCGGCGGTGTTGATCAGATGCTTCGTCGTCGAGATGCCGCTAAACACTTTGTTCGTCGCGTCGTCATTCCAATAAAAAGGCTGATAGTCTCCCCATTCGACATCGCGACTGCGCGTCCCGATGCCGCGCTCGAAAGAGTCATAGGAAAGCTGCCGGGCAGAAGCGAGCATGCCTAAGATGTCCACAGGCCCATCGCCAATATTCTGGATAGGAAGGCGCACGACCATGTACGCCCCTTCTTTGCTGGCCGTTGAATCCGCCGCTTCCATCGCGGGGATCTGCTCGCTCGTGCTGAGATTGGGCGGTGATTTGATGCGGAGCAAATCAAGCTCGTGATCGATTTTCAAATTCACTTCGGTGAGGCGGCGACGCTCGATGCTAAAATTATCCCGCGCACGCCGATCGTTGCGATAGTCAAGGAAAAGAGCGAGACCACCTAAAGCGATGACGGCGACGGCTGAGAGGATCGTGAGCGTGCCATTATTCTGGATAAGGGAACTGAGATTCTTGAGAATCTCTGACATGAAGGAGCCTCCCGCACATCAGTGCAATGAATACACGAATGCTCTATTTCCAATAGAGCAACAGAGCTATATAGGAATATAGCCATGCAGGAGCAAAAAAGCAAGGGTGTGAAATTAATAAGATACGTGCCATAATGTGGAGGAAGCAGAAACAACAACAGCGAACGATGAATGGAGCAGCATTCATGGCCACGACGCACGACATCGAGCGAGCGGATCCCGCGTATCGCCACGACCTGGGGAATGGACTGGTGCTGCGCTGGTCCACCGCCGCCGACACCGACCAGGTTGCCGAGCGCGTCGGCCAGGTCTTTCGCTCTAAAGCCGACGATCCCCCCAACGTGCGCATGATCGAGCGCACAGAGCGACAGATGCGCGGCGACCATCCGCTGATGGGGCCGGGTGATTACGCCGTCGTCGAGGACACGCGGCGCGAGGGGAATCGCATCGTCGCCTGCTCGTGCCTCTGGCGCCATACCTGGGCGTATGAAGGCATTCCTTTCGGGGTGGGCCGCCCGGAATATGTCGCGACCGACCCCGATTATCGCCAGCGCGGCCTCGTCCGGGCGATCTTTTCGCTGCTGCACGCGCGCAGCGCCGCCGAAGGCCACAGGCTCCAGGCGATCACCGGCATTCCCCACTTTTATCGCCAGTTCGGCTACGAATACGCTCTGGATCTCGAGGGCAAGCGCGTGACGTATCTCTCGCTCATTCCCGCCCTCAAAGAGGGTGAGACTGAGGCCTATGGGCTGCGTGACGCGACCGTCGCGGACATCCCCCTGATCGCGGAACTTTACGCGCGCCGCGCCGCCAATGGCGTCGTCTCGACCGTCGTCCCTGAGGAGGACTGGCGCTATGACATCGCCGAGTGGCCTGATTTCAACGCCCCTGGCAAGCAGAAAGCGTTCAAGATGATCGTTGATCAAACAGGCGTGGCGCGCGGCTATCTGGTTGTCTCAGCCAAGCGCAGGGAGTCAGGGATTACCGTCTACGCGCTGGAGATGACGACCGGGGCGAATCTGCGCGCGGCGCTGCCGCCACTCTTGCGCGAGCTGGCGCGCTATGGGAAAGAGCTACCGGCCATCAACAAGACGGCGCCTTTTCGCGAGATCTCATTCATGTTGGGGCGCGAGCATCCGGTGTATGAGGCGCTGGGCCAGAGCCTCGCGCCCTTCTACGAGCCCCCCTACGCCTGGTATATCCGCGTGCCCGACGTGCCGGGCTTTCTCAGGCTCGTCGCGCCCGCGCTCGAGAAGCGCCTGGCCAGCTCTGTGATGGCCGGCTTTACCGGCGATCTCAAGATGGATTGCTATCGCGGCGGCTGGCGGCTGGCCTTCGAGCAGGGGCGCTTGGCGACGGTCGAGCCGTGGCAGGCGCCGGCTTTCGGCGACGAGGCTGGCGCTGGTTGCCCCACACTGGTATTCTTGCAGTTGCTCTTTGGCTATCGCTCGCTCACCGAATTGCGCCACGCCTTTCCCGACGTGTGGGCGAATGAAGAACCGGCACTACTGCTCGACGCGCTCTTTCCCAAGCGTACGTCGTGGGTGATCGATTGAGCCGGTGGCCCGATCGGTTATTTATTCACGCGCTCCAGATATTTGCCGTCGCGCGTGTCGATCTTGATCACGTCGCCTTCCTTGACAAAGGCCGGCACGCTGATCGTCGCGCCCGTCTCGACCGTCGCCGGCTTTTCGACGTTGGTCGTCGTGTCGCCGCGCACGGCGGTGATCGTTGAGACGACCGTCAGCGTCACGAAGGTCGGCACCTCGACTGAGAGCAGATCGCCGTCGGAATAGATCAGGTTGGCGTGGTCGTTTTCGCGCAGATAGAGGGTCGCGTTGCCCATCATCTCTTCGGGGACCTCGACCTGATCGAACGTCTCATCCTCCATGAAATGGTAGGTCGTGCCGTCGTGATACAGATATTGCGCGGGATGATACTCCATCCGCACGATGTCGATGTCTGAGCCGGCATTGAGCCGCTCCTCGATCACGCGCCCGTTTTTCAGATTTTTCAGGCGCACGCGCACGAATGCGCGCCAGTTTCCAGGCGCTACGTGCTGCCACTCAACGACGCGATACAGCTCGTTTTTATAGCGCAGCACGATGCCGGTGGAAAGATCGGTTGTCGTTGCCATGAGCGATGGAGCCTCCCTTATCGTGACGGGCTGGAAAGCGGCGGCTTTCCAGCGGCGGAAAATGAAGCGGCGTATGCGCCCTTCAAGCCATATTCTCTGGCGCGCTCTCAGGCCCATTGCCAGGTTGGTCGCCAGCGGAGCGAGCGCGATCACGCGCGATAGTGTAGTATAGCACGGCGGGGCATGCCGCCGCTCATGGTCACGAGACGCCCGGTCAGGGTGGCTTGCCGTCAGGGGGCGCACCGTGATATACTGGCGGGGAAGCTATCGCCGACACTCCACACGTTGAGAAAGTTCGAGAGCACCCATGCAACATACTCTCATTCAAGCGGTCGAGCAAAAGCACCTGCGCACGGACATGCCAGAGCTTGAGTCGGGCGACACCGTGCGCGTGCATGCCAAAGTGGTCGAGGGCAACAAAGAGCGCATACAGGTCTTCGAGGGGATCGTGATCCGCCTCTACGGCTCCGCGCTGGGCCGGCGCTTCACAGTGCGACGCCTGGCGCACGGCGTCGGCGTGGAGCGCACCTTCATGGTGCATTCGCCACGCCTCGACAAGATTGAGATCGTCAAGCGCGCCGTTGTTCGCCGCAAGAATCTCTATTACCTGCGTGGCTTGCAGGGCAAGGCCGCTCGCCTGCGCGAGCGCCGCCACTGAGTCGCACACCCGGCATGTCTGCTCAACACACTGGCGCTCGGCCCAGATTTTGGGGACCAGCGCCTTCGCTCGTCGTAGAACGCGACCTCGCCGCGCGCGGCCTCGCGCTCGTCGCTGGCGTCGACGAGGTGGGGCGTGGCTGCCTCGCGGGGCCAGTATTGGCCGCCGCCGTCATCTTGCCGCTGCACGGCGCGATCGAGAGCGATCTCGCCGGAGTGCGCGATTCCAAGACACTGACGGCGCGACAGCGCGACCGGCTCGCGACGCTCATCCGCCGGCATGCTCTGGCCTGTGCGGTCGGCAGCGCCGAGGTGGAGGCCATCGCGACGTACAACATTCTCGGCGCGACGCGACAGGCGATGCGCGACGCCATCGCGCGGCTCGATCCCCAGCCCGACGCGCTGGCTATCGACGCGATCCGGCTCCCAGGCGTCGGGCTGCCCCAGACGCCGATCATCAAAGGCGATCAGCGCTCGCTCTCTATCGCCGCCGCGTCGATTTTGGCCAAAGTGGCGCGCGATGCGCTCATGATCGAGCTGGACGCGCTGTTCCCCGGCTATGGCTTCGCCTGCCACAAAGGTTATGGCACGGCACGGCACCTCGCCGCCCTCGCCGCCCTCGGCCCCTGCCCCCAGCATCGCGCGACCTTCGCCCCCGTGCGCACGCTCATCGACCCTGACCGGCCCCGGCAAGCCGCGCTGCTGTCGTAAGCATCACTCCTCAGCGGCAGGGCCGGCGCTTTTTTCATCCTCCGGCGGGAGAATCTTGGCCAGCACCTCAGCCGCCGTCGCGATCATCAAGAGCTTGTTTTGCTCTGGCACCTGCTCCCACGGCACGCGGGTGCGCTCGCGCGTCTCATAATTGTAATGGGGCGCCAGGCGCTCGTAAGTCTCGTGAAAAAGCTTGGCGACGGATTCGGCGTTGGGCATGCGCATGTCAGGCCTCCTCAGCGTGGCGGGAACGGGTGTGTCAGTGATGAGATTGCGCTTGGCAAGCTCCCAATAGAATCGACCCAAAGGGGTCAGCTCGACCGCGTTGCCGCGCAACGCGACCCAGTACAAATCTTCGTCCGGGCCATACGACGGCCGCAAAAGATGCGCCAGCTGCAAATGCTTGAAAAGCCGGAAGATGTGCAGATTTTCGGGGTTGGCCTCTGGACAGGTGACCTCGTATGAGCGATCCAGAGGATATTGTTGGTCGGGCGTGGAGAAAAACGCGGGCAGACGGCGCAGCTCGCCGGCTTCGATGAGGGGAGTGCAAAATCGAATCGGCTCGATACCTGTCGAGTGCGATTTATAGATCGGCCGCTGATCCCACGGACCGAGCGCCTGATCGACATAGCCATAAATCGACGCCGCCGTAACAATGCCGCGCACGTCGGCGGCGCCACCGTTGAGCGCGTCGAGCACATAGCGTGTAAAGATGCCGTGCCCTTCTGACTCGACGGCAAGCTGATTGTGCTTCGCGGCGGCCAGCAGGGTGATGCCCTCGCGTAAAGGCATCTCGGTGAGGCCAGCCTGGCCAATGGCTCCGCTAAAACAGCAGTCGAGAATGATGACAATCTCGCGCGCCTTTGCCGTATTCGATTCGTTCGCCATTTCGAGCAAGTCGTTCACTATGAGACCCGGCACCTCGTCACGATAATCCTGCGTGCCTAGATACACGCCATCACGTCTTTTTATGCCATGACCGGCAAAATATAGGATGATTGTGTCATCGGTGGCGAAGAGATTCTCGAGCGCCGCGACCAGGTCGGTATACGTCACCCGTCTGGCGCCAGCGTGATCACTCTCTTCTTTTGGTGCGGTTCCAAGCATGAGCTGGCACGCGAAGTTGGGCACATGGCCGTCATGAAAGCCCAGCGCGTCGAACATCGCCAGCGCGTCATTCAAGCACCAGGGCAGATTAGGCGCATACCAATCATACGTGGTGACACCCACCACCAGCCCATGTCGCTTGATCTCCATCACTGCGCCTCCATTTCACCGCGCGCCAGTTTTTCGGACTGATCGCGGCCACGGATCGCTTCGTCGCGCCAAAAGAGCCACTCGTCAGGCTGATCCTGCTGCTGGTATTCTATTTGGATCTTCGCTTCATCGAGCAGGGCGAGTGCTCGTGTCAGGTCGTTGTACGCTTTTTGGGCCAATGCGCTTGTCGCGGCGGGGTCCGCTGCTTTGTCGCGGAAATTGAGCGACAACATAGCACCTTCGATGAGATCGACCGCCTGATCGTAGGCGAGAGTGTTGAGCGCGGTTGCGGCTCTGAATCCGGCTCGCTCGAGATCGGGAGCTTGATGCGCGTTCAGGGCGGTGTTGAGGACGCGATAGACATCATCCGCCGCCATCAAGGCGGCATAAGGAATGTAAGGATCCATACGATTCAATACCAGCCTTTCTGTCTCTGTCGCGATCAATGAAGCGCGAATGCGGTTCTTTTCGGTCTCGTTCAGACTGAGCGCGACAAACAATCGACCCACGGCGTCAGCATTCAGCGTATGCAGGTGACGGGATGAGATTCGTGAATCCTCCAGCCTTTGAATGTATTGAGGATAATATACGATCCTCATCTTGATCAAATCGTTGAAGGTCTTACCGCTTTTCTTGAGCACTTTCTCCAATTCGCGCGCAAAGATGTTCCAGTGCTCTGGTGCTGGCGTTGCTGAGTTCATGGGACGCCTCCTCTCGTATTGAGGGCGAATCACGATTGCTGAAGTTGGCAACAAACACATTATACTACACTATTTAACGAATTACAGGAGGCTCTGGGGTTTTCTTTCCGCCAGCATCAATGGCGCGCAAGCAGATCAGGTAAGCATACGATTGATCTCCCAAATGTCAGGCGTGAAGGGGCGTACAGCCATGTTCTTCTTGCCTGAAAGGGCGACCCACTACAAATGCTAGTGTGAGCGATCCTCATGATTGTCGGCTATCGAAGCTCACGGCCACATGAGTTCCCGGCAAGGAGAAAGACACATGCCGTACGAAGTGACAGAAGACATTCGCGATCAGGCGTGCAAGCTCTTTCGCAAAGGCGCGAAAGCGCTGATGGATGGCATGTCAGGCGAGCGCGACGCATTCCAAAGCGCGATTCTCTATTTTCAGTGCGCGCTCGAATGGGCGACCCCGGATTCGTGGCCGCAGATGTGGCTCGAAATCTACCGGGCGCTTCAAGACGCCCGCCATCGTGTTGAGACGGACGAGTGAGACACGGCAATTGGCACCGCGCATGCTTTCCCCCGCCGCCGAAAGATGGTGACAGGGATGCCGCACTCTGGCAAGCATAGCGGTGGCCATGTGGCACGTCGCGTGGCCACTCTGAGCGCCCCGCGCCCGGCGTCGTTTGGCTCGGTGAATACCGATGCGTATGCCGCCGCGCGCAAAGAGCACGTCGCGGCGGCGGCCCGGCCCGACGCGGTGCTGGCGCTGGTCGTGCTGGCGCTGGTCGTGCTGGGACTGGTGATGGTGCAAAGCGCCAGCCAGTTCGCCGACCCGATCGACCCCGGCTATTTCGCGCGGCGCGATCTCGTCTGGGCGGCGCTCGGCGGCGCGGCGCTCTGGCTCACCTCGCAAACGGACTATCATCGCTGGCGCTACTTCGCCCGCCCCGCGCTGGCGCTGGTGATTATGCTGGTATTGCTGACGCTGCGGCTGAGCGTCGCTGTCGGTGGGGCGCAACGCTGGCTCGCCCTCGGCTCGTTTCTCAGCTTTCAGCCGAGCGAGATTGCCAAGCTGGCGCTGATCCTTTTCGCGGCGGACTGGCTGGCGCATCACTCGCAACGTCCATCGCTGCGATCCGCGCTGCCAGTGGTGTTGGCGGCGATTACCCTGGTGGGTCTCGTCCTCTGGCAGAACGATCTAGGCACCGCCATCATCATCGCCTCATGCGCCACCACGCTGCTCGTCGTGGCGGGCGTGCCGCTGGCGCAGCTCGCGCCGGCGGGCGCGCTGCTTGGCGGGGTGGGCACGCTCGTCATCGCCGCGACACCCTTTCGCCAGGCGCGCCTGAGCGCCTTTTTGCATCCGCTCGATTGCGGCTCGGCGGTGTCGTATCACGTGTGCCAGTCGCTGGTTTCGCTCGGCTCTGGAGGCCTGCTGGGGCGCGGCCTCGGCGACAGCTTGCAAAAGGCCGGCTATTTGCCCGCGCCGTTTACGGATTCGATATTCGCGGTGATCGGCGAGGAATTAGGTCTGTGGGGCGCTTTGCTGGTCATCGCTCTTTTCGCTGTGCTGCTGTGGCGCGGGCTGCGAGTGGCGCGCCGTGCGCCTGACGCGATGGGCGCGCTGCTGGCGGCGGGCGTCGTGAGCTGGCTCGTCACCCAGGCCATCCTCAATATCGGCTCCAGCGTCGCAGCGATTCCCTTCACCGGCGTGCCCCTGCCCTTCGTCAGCTTTGGCGGCTCGTCACTGATCGTCTCGCTGGCCGCTGTGGGCATCGTGCTCAATATCTCGGCCCAAAGCGCCAGCCACGCCGCAAAGAACGATCGCTGAAGAGAGGATGGACGTGAGTATTTGGCACGCATTATGCTCCACAGCAAAAAAATATATGGCGTAGGGTGCTCGCCTGGCTATGAGTGTGTATGGAACGCGGATTGTCGCAGACCGGCCAGAATACCCGCGCCAAACCGCAGTCAAGTTTAGGAAGGATGGGATCGCGCCATGTTGCCGATGTTTTCCTACGACGAGTCGTCTGACCAACAGGTCCAGATCAAGCAATACACCGAATTGCCGCTGCCCGAAAGTCTCGATCCTCTGCTCAACCTGCCGGCGCGCCAGCTGATCAGGCGCTATGTCGAGATTCAGCGCGAGCTGAGCGCCAGTCTGACCAGTGATGATGTCGATATGGACAGCCGGCCCAGCTATAGCAATCATCTCGCCGAAGATGCCAGCGACGCCCAGGAATGGCAGAGCCAGGCCGCTCTGTCGCAACATCGCGTCGTCGAGCTGCGGCAGATCGAGCACGCCTTTGCGCGGCTGCAAAGCGGAGAGTATGGCATCTGCGAGATGTGCGGCCACGCGATTCCGCTCCGGCGCCTCGCCGTGGTGCCCGCCACGACCATGTGCGTCACCTGCCAGGAGCGCGCTGACACACGCCACTGAAATCGCGCGCATCGATCACGGCAATGCCTGATCAGTCAGCGCGTGCCGGCGTCAGCAGATCGCGCGCCTCGTGCCAGGCATAGGCGAGTGGCTGGCGATCATAGGCTACCTCGCCAGGGGGCACATCGATAGTCAGCGATCGCGGCAGGGCCGTCCAATAACCACCGCCATTGTCGCGCACGAGATCACGCCGTCTGGCCGCTATCAAGAATCGGCGCACGCGCTTTTTCACGCCCCGGTCGCTGAACAGCGCCCGATCGCCGGGCTTGCCGGCGGATGCCAGGCGCACGGCTTCGTCTCGCACGGCCTGGGCTATCTCGTCGCGGTGAAAGCGCGGCATGCCCGCCGCGACGCGCTGAATCAAAAAATCACTGCCCAGCTGCGTGCAGGTGAAGCAGGCGCACTGTGCCCATCCAGCCAAAAGGCGCTCGTCCAGCCCGGTCAGGCTCAGCCGATTGGCGCGGGCGATGGGCGAGCCGAGAGAAATGCAGACGCTCAGGCGACCGGTGGTGATGAAATCGTAGACGATGGCGACCGGCGCGATGGTGATGTCTTGACGCGCTGAGCGCATGACGCGATGAAAGCCGCCGCTGATAGGGCCAGCCTTGCCGTCGGGCGACAGACCGCCCTCGGGCGAGCCAAAGATCGAGCCGCCCCGATCGAGCCAGGCGCCGACCTCAGCCAGCGCATGCTTGAGACGATCGATCGATTGGCGCGTCATGCGATGCTTCCATGCTTCCGCGAAGAGCGACGCACTGACCTGAGATTGCAAGAACGGCTGAAAGCGCCAGCGCAGTAATGACGACAGGCGCAGATGAGCGAGGCGCTCTGGCGCGACGCCGGCTTGCGCGGCGAGCGCGCGGATGAATTCAGGGGCGAGCGCGTCGCCGACCAGCACCCGGCGATCGAGCCGCACGGCCTGGCGAAGCCAGTATTCCGCCGGGCTGAGGCGCACGCCGTCGAGCGGAATCACGCCCAGGAAGCGCAGCGCGGGGCCAGCGTTGAGCGGGCGCAAGAGCCACGCCATCCACCGGGGTCGCACGAGCACCCGCGAGATGAAGCCAGGGGTGAAGCTGTCGGCGCGCATGCCGAAGTGCACCTCGCCGGCAATAGCCCGCCAGCCCCGATGCCGCAAAATGACCGGCAATAACAAGAAGGGATCGGTATCGCGCCGGTGCAGGAACGCATAATACGTGCGCGCCTCTCTGGCGTCGCGGGCGAGGCCGCGCACCTGGACGCGGAAGAGCAGGCGCGACGCGAGCCAGAATCCTCCCACGATGACAGCGCGGCAGACGGCCCTGACGATCGATCTCATGCTCGTGACGCGAAGCGTCCCTGGCTGAAATGAACGGCGGCGCTTCGCTCCTCCCGCAATCAATCGTAGCGTAAAGACCGGACGTTTGCACGCCTGCCTTGGGTGACGGGTATATCATGGTTGTGTAGGACGAAATTTGAGGAGCAGCGCGCTGGTGGGCTTCCATCGGCGCGTTGCGTCTATCAAGCGTTGCTACGCGGCGCGCAGGGAGCGAGCGCGTCGCGGCGATCAGCGCGCGACTTTCCAGAGGCTTTGACGAGAGCGCGAACTATTTTCGCACGGTCGGGCGTCGCAAGCCTTGTATTCCGTCATTCCCACGCTCTCGCCGGTCGGCTCGACGACCATTATGGCCGGCGCGCGCATCTCGACCTTCCCACGAATGCCGTCTGGCGTGATTCACAGCCGCTCCAGAGCGTTCGCCTGGCACTTCGCGTCGAGAGGCTGATCGCCTTCATGACTTAAAAGGAATTAAGGAGGACCGGAAGCATGGCATTCGATTTTCGTGGCGATCCCTTGCGCGGCATGTTCGCTTTGCGCGAAGCAATGGATCGCCTGGTGCGCGAAAGCTTTGAGCGACTCGCCGATGAGCCGCAAGCTGACGAGCCAGGCACCTTTTTGATCGATGTGGCCGAAGACAACGTCGGCTATCTGATCTATGCCGCATTGCCTGGCATCTCGCCTGATCATCTGGAGATCCAGGCGCACGGCAACACTATCGCGATCCGCGGCGATCGCCCGCGCGACGATGAGCGGCACTGGCTGGTGCGCGAGCACGTAGCTACATCGTTCTATCGCGTGGTCACGCTGCCTAAAGAGGTCAATGCCGACGAGGCCAGCGCGCATCTCGAGCACGGTGTGCTGATGATCACGCTGCCCAAGCGGGCTGAGGCCCAGCCGCGCCGCATTGTCATTGGCGATGGCGCCACCTCCGGCGCGCCCGACGTGCTGGCAGCTGAAGCTATCGGCGATGTCGCGGGTTTGGATTCTTCTCTCGCGTTTGCGGACGAAGCACCGGCGGCGGAGGCGGTGGGGGAAATCCCCCAGGATGTGGTGGACGAAGCGCCGGTGGCGGAGCTGACACTCGCGGAGCTAGAAGCCGAAGCGATCGCGGAGATCGCCGAGCCGGAAGCCGTGATCGAAGCCTCTGAGCCAGAGATTGAGGTCGCGGCAGTTGAAGTGGTGGATGGGACTGGCGATCTGACAATCGACGAAGTGACCGAGCCGGAAGCGATCGAAGAAGTCGCCGAGCCGACAGCCGAGGCCGAGGCGATCGAAGAGATTGCTGAACCCGGAGCCGAGGCCGAGGCGATCGAAGAGATTGCTGAGCTGGAAATCAGCGCACTTGTTGAGACGACCGAGCCTGAGGCGACGCTTGCGGAAGCGTCAACTGAGGCGTTGCCCTTAGAAGAGGGCGAGAATAGCGAGGTCTCGGCGTCTGCCGAGACTCCGTTTCTCGCTGCGGACAGTCAGGGTGATGAGATCGATCAGACCGGCAGTGCGGCCGCGCTTGAGTCAGGCACGGAGTCAGGTGACCTCGCGCTTGAGCCAGGCATGGAGTCAGGCGAAGCCACGACTGAGCCGGGCATGGAGTCTGGCGGCGACGTTGCTGAGCCAGGCTTGGAGCTTGACGAAGCCACAGCTGAGCCGGATCTCGACCACGCTGAGGAAGCGGCTGAGCCGACAATGGCGCTTGACGACGTTGCGCCTGCGCCAACGAATGGTGACGGCACGGCAGACGTTGAGGCCATCGCTGACACGCCTGAGCCAGTCGATGCTGGCTTTCCGGCGGAAGCTGACGTTGAAGAAGCGCCAGCCTCAGACGGGCGACCAGAAATGGTCGAGACGTCCGACAAAGCGAGCTAGCTAGCGCGTTATTCCTTATGGTGGGCGGCGCGACATCCGACAATGGGTGCCGCGCCGCCCGTCTATCACCCATCCACAGCCTCTTGCGCTAGTATGGATGATGCATGTTATACTCTACGGGTGACAATCATCATACGCTGTACAGAGCGATGGAGTGCGGCGCAAAGTGGTTGACGCCAAATCATCCCTCACGAGAGTCATAGCACTAGCGGAACCGAGAGCGTCTAGCGAAAGCGGCAGGCAAGAGAAGGGGCGTAACCGTGATTCATCAGAGCGTCAACGAGGCATTGATCAAGGCGTATCTCGATGGGCTATTTCTTGACGCCGAGACAGAGCGGCACTATCACGAGGCCAAAGCTGGACGCACGCGCTCGCACAAGCCCTGGTTCGGGCGGGTGCGCCGCCGGTTACTGGTGAATCGGCGGCGCCCGCGAGCGCCCAGGCAGCGGCACGCTGTGCGAGTGTGCGCGGGCGCCGGGCTCAGCGCGCTACTCCACATTCTCGAAGAGGCGCGATTCGACGGCTGACGGTCTCACTAGAGCGAGGAGGTCGCCCACCCTGTCACCACGGCGGCGACTTCGACGAGCCGATCGGTGAAAAAATGCGCCGCGCCCGTGACGACATGCAGATCTTTGGGAGGTGGCAGCCGTTCGAACCACGGGCGCAGCGCGTCGAGCGGACCATATTCGTCGTCAGCGCCTTGCACGATCAACTTCGGCTTGGCGCAGTCCGCCAGTGACGCCACCGGCAACATTCCCACCGGCACCCCGGCGCCTATGACGCGCGTCACGCGCGTGTCGGCGCACCCCACCGGCAACCCCACCCACGCGCCGAACGAAAAACCCGCCAGCCACAGTGGCGCGCCGGGGAAGCGCAACGCCAGCCAGTCAAGCGCCGCGCGCGTGTCGTCAGCCTCGCCAAGTCCCTCGCCATACACACCTGTGCTGCGCCCCACGCCGCGAAAGTTGAAGCGCAACGCCGGCCCTCCGGCGTCATTGAGCGCGCGCGCCAGGGTAAAGGCGACCTTGTTGTGCATCGTCCCCTGTGATTGTGGGTCCGGATGGCACACCACCGCGGCGAAGGGCGGCGCGGCGCCTTCAGGCCCATCCGGCAGTCGCAACAAGCCCTCTAAGATGCCGTGAGGAGCGGGAATGTCAACCTGCGCGATCTGCGGCACGGCCTGGGAAATCCTCCTCGTGTAGTCGTCACGGGGATCGTACCACATGGGATGTTCGCCAGGCCGGCATCATGAAATGGAGTCGCTCATCAGGCCGATCTGATGACGATTGGGCATAGGCTCGCCTGCCGACGGGCGTCACAATCAATATGAGATCGCATCCGCCAGCGAGAGGACCTCCTTTGATGGAAGATGAGCATAACTGGCTGTGGCCCGAAGTCTACGAAGACGAAGAAACCGTCATGACCGCAATCGTCACACCCGTCGGGGCGCAATCGCTTCAACCAGGCAATCAGCCAATCGAGCGATTCGCGCGCTGGCCGGAAGTCGATGAGACGGTCGAATTAGCAATCGTGGCGCTTGGCCCGGTGAGATCAATGGGTGGACCAGAGCGCGGGCCAGTGCCGCCGGAGCCGACGACCTCCTCGATCGCTGCCATCCCCTGGCCCCTGAGCGATCGCGCGCGGGGCATCACCGGGCGGCTGGTGCAACGTTATCGCTCCCTGTCGATTGCCCCGGCGGTCGTGGATCTCGGGGCGACGGCACAGCGGCGAGCCGTGGTCGTGTCGAGCGCCACGCCGACCGAGCGCAGGCCTGAGCCGGCGCGCTTCTGCTACCAATGCGGCGCGGCGGCTCCCCCCTGGCGCGATTGCTGCGGAAGCCACGATCGCCGTCACGGTCGCGGCTTGCCACAGCCAGCACGCCTGGTGGCGCTCGACAGCGAGAGCACGCTACGAGATACGCTCAAATTGCGAGTCGTGCGCCGGCGTGCCGCCTGAGCTGTGAATCACCCGTACATGTTGAGCAGCTGGCCGTCGGCGACGATTGTGGCCTGTTGCGCGCTGGACGACGACGAATTGGATTCCGGCTTATGCGGCGCGACTTTGATTTGTGATTGCGGCGCGTGCTTCGCCTGCGCCTCAGTCCGGCGCTCGGCGCTTTGCCGCTGGAAGAATGCCGAGCCGGACGACTTTTGAGAATTCACTGGCGAGACGGTCTGCGCGGCGCTGACACCTTTCGGTCCCAACGTCGGGCGTGGCTCAGGCTGCGATCGGGGCACCTGGGTCGTGGACGAGATGCTCATTGGTGCGTGCCTCACTTTAGGTGGTGATGGCTTCCGTGTGCGGGCTTGTGCTCGCAATGATACTCATCGCCACACACCAATAACTCAAGAGGGACCTTCGCCCTCAAAATGTTCGAGGACTTCTGTCCATCCCATGCGCCGGGCGTATCTGATTTCGCGCGGAGGGCAGGACAGGCGTCGCGGCTCAGTCGAGCACGTCGGGCGATAGCTCAGGGTCAGGCGGGGTGGTCGGCGCGGCGATGATCTCTTGATAGAGCGCGAGCAAGCCGTCCATGACCTCGACCCAGGTGCGCTTGAGCGCTTCGACGCGAGCCGCCTGGCCCATCGCTTCGCGGCGAGCGCGATCGCCCAAGAGTGACGCGAGCGCGGCGGTAAAATCACTCACATCGGCAGGTCGCGCCAGCAGCCCCGTGATGTCCGGCTGCACCAAATCGCGCACGCCATCGGCGTCATAGCCCACCACCGGTAGACCGCTCGCCATCGCTTCGAGCACCACGTTGCCGAAGGTTTCCGTCGTCGAGGGAAAAGCGAAGAGATCCGCCGCGGCATAGGTGGTGGCGAGCGCCTCGTCGCGCAGATAGCCGGTGAAGGTCACAGGCAGCCCGGCAAGCTCCGTTTCGAGATCGCCGTGCGCGGGGCCGTCGCCCACGACCACCAGCCGCAGCCCGTCACGGGCCAGAGCGCGATAGGCCTGCGCCAGGATGTGGATGTTCTTTTCGTGCGACAGGCGCCCAGCATAAAGCATCAGCGTGTCGCCGTCGCCCGCGCCCAATGCGCGCCGGCGGCTCTCGTCGCGCCGCGCGGGAGTAAAGAGCGCGCTGTCGACGCCGCGCTGCCACAGATGCACGCGCCCGAAGCCGTGCGCTTCGAGCAGGTGCTTGGTCGAAGGCGAGGGGCAGACGGTCGCCGCGCATTGATTGTGCAAAAAGCGGCGATAGGACCACACCCACGATTCCAGCGCACCCAGGCGAAAGTGGCGCGCGTAATCCGCCAGATTGGTGTGATACGCGGCCACGGTGGGCACGGCGATGCGCTTGGCCCAATAGAGGCCCGTCATGCCGAGCAGCATCGGGTCGGCCAGATGTATGATGTCGGGCTTGAAGCGCGCCAATCGCCACCCTGCCCTTCGTGAAGGAAAGAGCAGGCGCAGCTCTGGATAAAAGGGGAGCGGAATGCCTGGCACCGGCACGACTTTCGCCCCGGCATAGTGGCGCGGCGCGCCCTCGGGGCCAAAGACGATCGCCTGATGCCCGCGCATCTTCAGATGATCCAGCAGCATGGCGATGGTGCGTGTCACGCCGTCGAGCTTGGGCAAAAAGTTCTCGGTAAAGATGGCGATCCGCATGGCGCGGCACGTCCCTCTCTTGGCTCCAACGCCGGAATGATGCCGTGCACAACCCGCTGCTTCCAATGTCTATTGTACGACAGAATGCGTGTGGTACACTACGAACGGACGCCGGTGCAAACGAGCGCCACAGCGCCGCGCGTCTCGTGAAAACAGCCAGCAGAGGGTCAGCAGATGGGCAATCAGGCGACACCCAGCCCCGTGATCGTCGCCGATCGCTACGCCATCGATCAGCGCGCGGGCCAGGGCGCCACCGCCATCGTCTATCGCTGCCGCGATCAGCACACCAGCCAGACGGTCGCGCTCAAGCTGCTGCGTACCGGCAATCCACTCGTGCCGGCGTCGCGCGCCCGCTTTCACCGTGAGGCGAGGCTCGCCGCCAGCCTGGGGCACCCCAACGTCATTCGCGTGCTCGATTACGGCTCGACGATGCCGCCCGCCATCGACGATTGGGGCGGCTGGATCTTTGACGCCGACCAGCCGGTGGATTTCCTCTGCATGGAATATGTGGGCGGCCCGACGCTCAAGCAGCTGACACGCCGCATGGGACCGTGCCCGGCGCCTTGGGCGCTGGCTGTCGGAGCGCAGCTCGCGTCAGCCCTGGCGTCGGCGCACGCGCGCGGCATCATCCACCGCGACATGAAGCCGCAGAATGTCTTGCTGCTCGATATCGCCACGCACGTCATTCCCAAGCTGGGTGATTTCGGCATCGCCCGCGATCTCACCGGCGGATCGCTCTCGACGCTGACACAGACGGGCCAGGTGCTGGGCACGCCGGACTATCTGGCCCCAGAACAGGTATTAGGCGAGGCCGGCGGCAAGCAGTCCGACGTGTACGCGCTGGGCATTGTGCTGTATGAGATGCTTACTGGCCATCTGCCTTTCGAGGCTGAGACGCCGCTGGCCGCCGCGTCGCGCCGCATGTTCGTGGATCCGGCTCCGCTGCGTGCCTTTGCGCCGGGGATTGGGAGGGCGCTCGACGCGGTCGTGTTGCGCGCGCTGGCCCGCGAACCCGCCAGCCGCATGCGCTCCACCGACGAGCTGGCCGAGTCGCTCGCCTGGGCCGCCGGCGAGGACGGCACCTTCATCGACGATACCTGGCCTTTTGGCAGCGACGCACTGCCGCTGGCCGGTGGCCTCGTCACCGCGACGCCGCTCGCCGACTGACTCCTTCGTCCCCTCACAGTGTGCCGTCTGGTCGCCGTACAGAGGGACTCCCGCCCCTGCGGCGCTCCGGCCAACCTGCCGTTTCTCTTTAGAGTAGGCATGAGGCCAACGCAAGTAAGCGTTCGCGCTGCCGACACACTCCACTTCTCGTTTGGAAAGGATCCTTTCTCACCATGAAATTTGGCAAAGTCATTCGCTTCGCGGCTTTCGCGGCGCTGGCCGCCGGCGCTGGCGTGGCGGCGCTCGCCACCCGCGAAGAGGGCCGCGAGAAACTGTATCAGTTTAGTGAAGTCCTCAGCAAGGCTGCGATCGCGTCTGGGTCGGCGGTGAGCCAGGTCTGGCAAAGCGCCGGCGAGATGATCGAGGACTGGCGCCATCGCGATGAAGCCAGCTTCTATCACGTCCAGGGCCTGCCGCAACAGGAGAGCAACGGACATCGTGAGCGGCAGAGTGAGCTGACCCACTCGCGCTAACCCCCGGCAGCGGATGCCACAGCATCAAGAGCCGCGCCCTCCGGCCGTTTTCCGTCTGGCGGCGCGGCTCTTGGCGCTCCCTCACCCCCCTTTCCCTGCCGATGGAGCGGGGGAGCCATCATCCAACGCTCGGCGCGGAGACCCCTGCCTTGCAGGCATGGGGAGCAAGCGCCGCCCCTTTCTGATACGAGTACCCATCCCCTCGATGCAGGGGTTGGCAATATTTGTAGTGAATGCCTTGGATCGTTCCCGAAGTGGTCTGGATATTGCACGATCCGGTCGCGCGAATCGCAATGCGCCCCATATAGGTCCCCCTCTTCGTGCTGGTATCTGGAACACTGGCTCGCACCATATCTCCCGTGCGAAATCCTCCTACCACACTGGTCTGTTTGGGGGCCTTGTCCGGAAAACCGAACGCATTGGTGCGACACATCTGCCGACTATGCCGCCCCATCGCCTGAATGGCTAACGAGATAACTCCCCGTGCTGTGATGGCTGGTGGTGTGCTCACCCCAACACACGCCGCATCGAGCCAATGCGTCTTGGGCAATCCTCGCTGTGTCCGATTCCACTTGGTTCTGCCCCCGGTTCCCGTCTCAACGGGCACTCCCATTTGCTTCAGTCGCTCATAGAGCGCCCATCGGGTGCTATTGACGGCGGCAGCGTCCCTCAGGGGTTTGCCTGCTTCTGCCTGGACTTCAGGATGTCCATACTCGGCAGCCGTCTGGTCCCCCTTTGCCTGATTGCACTCGTGACAGGCCAGGGCCAGGTTCGTGATGCGGCTCGAGCCACCGCGACTGCGCGGAAGGAGGTGATCCACCTCCCATCGGGTCGCCTCACCTCGACAATAGGCACAGCGATAGCCCCATTTGAGCAGCAGATATTCGCGCACTTCCCATCCGGCCAACGTGCCCTGTTGGTACTCGATGCCGGTGATGTCCGGCTGCTCGATGAGCTGGGTATCGAAGCGCACCAGCTCGAAGGAGATGTCCGTGATGGGGGCACATCTGTGCACTCGCTGCACCCAGGTGAGGACGTTCTGCACGCGACTGACCAGCGATGGAGGCAACCATCCCTTTGGACGTGTGCGATTGTCAAAGCGGGGCTGCCGATAGCGGGTATGGCGGTGCCGCCTGCTCCGTCGTGTCGCTCGCCGTGAGTCGAGTGCCTCCTTCACCTGTTGCCCACGATGGGAGAGTTCTGCCGCCCAGACCACCTCGCCCGTCCCATCGTTGACCACCGCCATTCCGGTGGTCTTGCTGCCCGGATCCATCTTGAGGCGCAACGGCGCTGCCTCCGTATCGGATGGGGGCTGTTTGAGGATGATGGTGAAGGGAAAGCGACGAAACACCGCCGCTTTGCGCCGCGTCAGCAGCCAGCGCGCTCGCGCTGGTCGGCAGGGACTCAGGGGTGTGCGCTGTGGACTGAATACAAAGACACGTTGCATACGACTCCATTCTTCCCGTGAGGGACCTCCCTAATGGGAGGACGTCTGGTTGCCCAGGTAAGGTTCCCCTCGCCCCGGTTATCCGAAGGTTTCTCTGCCCAGAACACGGGCTCGAACCCCGTCCGCCTGTTTAATCCTGGGCCGCAGAGCAAGGGACTGAGGTGCCATCCCTTGGTGCCTATGTATTCTCCGGTAACGTTTACCCGGGTTGCCCCAGGTGGGCTGGTCAGATCCAGGCTTGCTCGCACAAGCCCCCGCCTTCTCGGCGTGGGGTATCTGACGGGCCAAGGAGTCTCATGTGCCGGGGATCGACGCCGGGCCGGGGGCGGGACTGGTCGGCAAGATGAGTGGCGGGCGCGGCGCCTGGGTGAAGTCGAAATCATTCACCAGATTGCCCAAAATCGGCACATCCTCACGCACCGTCGGGCGCGGATCGGGCCGGCCATCCGTCTTGGGGTCGAGGCGCGAGCTGCCAAGGAAGTCATCTTCGATGAACTTGGCATAGGCGTCGAAGCTCAGCACCTGACTGTCGATGAAGCCTTTTTTGGCGTAAGGGCTGATGACGATGCCGGGTACGCGCAGGCCATAGCCGTTCTCATCGACCACCGGCGGCGTGACGTGATCGTAAAACCCGCCCCAGTCGTCCCAGGACAAAAAGATCGACGTGCTATCCCACTCGGGGCCTTGCATGACGGCGTTGATGAGGCTGGTGACATACGACTGCCCAGCGCTGACGAGGGCCGGCGGATGCTCGCTCACCTTGCCGTTGGGGACGACCCACGAGACGGCGGGCAGCGTGCCGCTCTTCGCCGATTGCAAGAAATCGGACACCGGCTGAATGTTGCCTAGCTGGCCGTCTTGCTTGACGGTATCGAAGTTGGGCAGCGGATTCCAGATGCCGGGCACGTTGACGTTCTGCTTGACCGAAGCGCAGACCTCCGCGTCGTCCGCGCAGTCCGGCTGTGTGCCGTTCGAGAGGTAGTAGCCCCACGTCACGCCGTATTTGTGCATGAGATAGGTGAGGTCCGTCCAGGCGTAATCAGACCCGCCAGGCTGAGCCTGCGGTATAGTGACCGGTCCCTTAATGTTGTTGACACAGCTCATGGGATTGCCTGGGATCGAGCAATATGCTGACCACTCCGAGACTAAAAAGAGGTGCGCGGGCAAGCTCCAAGAGGCATCAGGCTCGAACATGTGATCCTGCAAGACGAACTGCTCGGCATACGTCCAATAATTGGGGATTTCGCGGGCGTCGTGCCAGCCCATCACGTCGGTCTGGCCGTTGCCCAGCGAGCAGACGGGGTTATTGGGATCGGATTGGCAGCCGGTGACTTTGCCTTTTTCCGCCTGAGATATGAAGCCATCCATTTTGCCGCCGTTGATGTCGGCGGTCGCATTGGCCTGACCGTGCGGCCCACCAAAATTCAAGTTGGCGGGGTCGTGGAACGGCTTGACGCATTGACCGGTCTTCGGATCGTTGACGCAAACGGTGGGAACGCCGTTTTGCATGGGGATGCCGTCCGCACCGGGGAAAGTGCCGAAGTAGGAATCGAACGAGCGGTTTTCTTGCATGATGATGACGACGTGCTTGATCTTGTGGATGCCGTTGTTGTCGGTGTTGGTGCCATAGCCGGTGGGGGTGGTGCTGTTGCCGCCGCACGCGCTCACCACGGCGACCAGAGCGACCAGGGTCCCCGACGCCAGCGCTTGGCTCAACCGCACGGATGGTGACAGCCTTTTGTGAAACATCGCTGTTTGCCTCTCTCAAAGTGGGGGGTACGCCTCGCCCCTCGCGACGTATCGGATGTATGAGATGTATGATCAGCACGCGCGAGAGAGGCGGCCCGTTTCAAGCTGGCGAAGCGGGCAGGTAATTTTCTTTTCTGGGTTGCTTGGAACCTTGACGAATGCCGTGTCGGGGTGTATACTCAACTGCGTAGTCGCGCAATTCATTCCTCGGTAGCTCAACGGTAGAGCAGGCGGCTGTTAACCGCAAGGTTCTAGGTTCGAATCCTAGCCGGGGAGCCTCTTCTAGCCTGGACTCAGATGTGTGAGACCGCTCACCGCCTGAGTTTTCGTGTTCCCCGAAGTTGTGAAATGAACGCAAGATGACAAATTCACAGTCGAAAAAAAGATGAATGAAATGGAGCAGTCTAGTGGAAAGCCACTGAGAAGCTGAGGAATCTGGCATGGAGCATGCCGTATGCGAAAAATTTACCTGGTCACACTAACGACCGAAGAACGCGAGAGGCTCAAGAATCTGCTGAGCAAAGGAACGACGCCAGCTCGCGTGCTGCGTCGGGCGCACATCCTGGTGCATGCGGACGAAGGCCGCACCGATGAAGAAATTGTCCTTGCGCTGCACGTGGCGCATGCAACGGTTGAGCGGATCCGCCAACGATTTGTCACAGGCAATCTCGATCGTGCGCTGCATGAGGATCCGCGTCCTGGTGGGAAGCGGAAACTGGATGCCAAACAAGAGGCGTATGTGATTGCGACCGCCTGCAGCACGCCTGCGGATGGCAAAGCGCAATGGACGATGCAACTGCTTGCCGATCGGATGGTGGAACGGCACATCGTTGCCAGCATTTCCGATGAAACGGTGCGGCGCACGCTCAAAAAAACGAGCTGAAGCCCTGGCAACGCGAGGAATGGTGTCTGCCCACGCTCAGTGCCGATTTCGTCGCGCATAGGGAAGATGTCTTGGACCTCTACGCCGAAGCGCCCGATCCGTACCGGCCCGTGGTGTGTTTCGATGAAAGCCCGTATCAAATCATCAGCGAGACGCGCCAGGTCGTTCCGGCGCAGCCTGGACACCGCGAACGGCATGATTTTGAGTATCGCCGCGAAGGAACCGGCAATCTCTTTGTCGCCCTGTGCCCGGCCACTGGCTGGCGGCATTTGCAGATCACCTCTCAGCGAACAGCACGCGACTTTGCCCACCAAATGCAGGCGTTAGTGGATATCTCTTTTCCCGCCGCGCCGATTATCCGGCTGGTGCTGGATAATCTGAACACCCATACTCTCGCTGCCTGGTATGAGACGTTTCCGCCCGCGGAAGCGCGTCGCATCGCCCGGCACTTGGAATGGCATGACACACCTAAGCATGGCAGTTGGCTGAACATGGCGCAGCTTGAATTCAGTGTGCTGCTGCGTCAATGCCTGGATCGACGTTTCTCGTCCCTGAGTGAGGTCGCTCACCAGGTCACATGTTGGGAGACGACGCGCAATGCCCAGCATATCGGCATTGATTGGCACTTTTCCACGTCTCAGGCGCGCGTCAAACTTCGCCGGTTGTCTCCCTCATCTTCCTAGTGGGCGTCCACTAGTGCAGTTGCGGCAATGATAGTATCGCTATCGCTGATAAGCCCAAGACTATACGGCGCTCGAATTGCTCGACGAATGAGCGCGTAGCGTTCCATAACGCTGTAATTGACAGGAAAAGGAGTCACTAACCGCATGAGTGCTCTGAGCACCGCTCTATTCTGACCAATGTCTGGCAATGAAAAGAATCTCTCCATGATCTCACCATAAATAACGATGCTTGTCGCTGCCTCATTACGGCTTATCCAGGGTCGAATGAGAGCAACAGCACCGGGAAGACCGCGTAAATAGGCGGTAACGAGTGTAGCATCAAGGAGGTAGCGTTTCACGCCTTCTCCTCAAAGACTGGTGAAGGTGGTGATTCCTTGCGAGCTTGCAAGATTTGCTCTTCAATGTCATCAGGCAGGTTAGGCAGGGCGCCTGCTAGATCACCTGCCAGATTCGGAGCTAAGCTCGTAATGTCTTCGATTTGTTCAGCGATGGCATCTTGAACTTCAGAAGGAAGCTCATCGATATGCGTCAAAGCATGCCTTAATCGTTCAGTCATGATAAATTGCCTCTTTTTGGAGATCATATCACAATCATCCGCGACTGCCGGTTCCGAAAACGGATCAACATGTTCGTTGCAGTGTATGGATTGCACAACCTATTATAGCACGCTGCGCGGGCGGCCACAAAATCGGCAGGACGTGTGTATGCCTGGCCGCAAGCGTTTGCCTATTGCGCCCTGAGGGCCGATCCAGGTACAATAGAGCCGGTGAGAAGCGGCGCATCGGGACGACACCACTGGCTCGCCACCACCACAGAGGCCCGGCTCGGCAGGCAAGCCCGCGATGGAAAGAATGTGCCCCAGGTGGGCGCCAGCGCCAGATGAGGCTCGACCATGTTGCACACCATCGTCAATGTGTTCTTCTACGTGCTGATCTTTTTGTTCTTCATCAACTTTATCCTGTCGTTCTTTTCGCTGCCGCCGTCGAATCCGGTCGTCCGTTTCGTCTCGCTGGCCATCCGGCCCGTCTACGAGCCGTTCGAGCGGCGCATTCCTCCCGCTGGCATCTTCAACATCGCCTATCTGGTGGCCATCTGGGCGCTCTATTTCATCAACGGGATGATTCAATACGCGCTGCCGGCCCGGTGGTAAGCCGCGTCGCGTCTCATCGCGCCGACACAAAAGGGATCGCATGATGTCATTCGCTGCTGCGCCTGTGCGCGTCGGCATCGTCGCCGACAATCCAAATTTCCCCGAGCCGTGGGATGTCGTGGTGGCCAAGACCCGCGTCGCCGACGAATTGGGTTTTGACTCCGTCTGGCTGGGCGAAACTTGGGGCTATGACATTTTCACCTCGCTCAACGACCTCTCTCGCGCGACCCAGCGGATCAAGCTCGGCGCGGGCATCGCCAACGTCTTTTCGCGCTCGCCCGGCGTCATCGCCGCCACCGCCGCCACACTGGACGAGCGCAGCGGCGGACGGCTGGTGTTGGGGCTGGGGTCGTCGGGACCACAGGTCATCGAGCACTGGCACGGCATGCGCTACGATCGTCCTTTGCGGCGCGTGCGCGAATATGTCGATATTGTCAATATGATCATGCGGCGCGATCCGCTCACGTATCACGGCGAGATCTTTCAGCTCGATCGCGGCTTCAAGCTGCGCTTCAAGCCGCTGCGCTCGCACATTCCGATCTATCTGGCGTCGCTCAGCCCCCAGAGCATTGAGCAGACCGGGCAGATCGCGGACGGAATCTTGCCGACGTTCTGGCCGCGCGGCGCTTTCGGCGCTTTGCGCTCCACCCTCGACAGCGCGTCGGTCGCGACGGGGCGCGCGGCGGGTTCCGTGGCCATCGCGCCCTATATCACGACGGCGCTCATCGCCGACGACAGCCAGCGGGCCGAAGCGCGCCAGCTCGCGCGAGCGCCGATCGCCTGGTATGTCGGGCGAATGGGCACGTTTTACGCGACGATGTTAACAAGAAATGGGTTCGGTGCTGAGGTCACGGCCATCATCGAAGGCTGGAAGGCCGGACCTGACGCAGCGGCGACGGGGGTGTCAGACGCGCTGCTCGACGCGACCGCGCTGGTGGGGACGCCCGCCGAAATGGCGGCGATGCTCCGCGACTGGGCGGCGTCGGGTGTCGATCTGCCTATCATTGCCATGCCGCCCGGCGATGTCGAGATCGCGGGGGCGCTGCTCGCCGCTTTGCGCGCGGCGCTCGATTATCAGGGGGAAACCCGTGACCATTAGGTGCCCGGTATGTGGCAAAGAGGTGCAAACAGATGAAGATCTGTGCCCCGGTTGCGGATTGCGCTTCGATGCCATCAATAAAAGCGCTCTGCTGGTGAAAGACACACGCTCCACCGAGAAGCCGGCTGAGCGGGATGCGCTCTCGGCATCAGGCGTCTGGCTGCGCCGCCACCGCTGGTCGTCGGCGCTCGCCGTGCTGCTGGGGGGGGCTGCCGTCGTGTTGCTGGCGAGCGGTGTGCTGCTGGCGATGCATGACCAAACGGGGGCGCAGATCGTGAAACCCACGCCAACACCAACTCCGGGGCTGGCGACACCGACTCTCGTGCCCGGCTTCGTCTATTACACCGACCCGGTGTCAGGGTTTCAGGCGCAATATCCCACCAGCTGGCAGAGCATTCCTCAAAACCCCGGAGTCGAATTTGACGATAGCCAAACTCCTACCTACATCTTGCAGATCTTGCTGCCCACAGACGGCCTCGATGTGACGCGCGACTGGGTGGCATATGAGATGGGCGTGCTGCGCCAGAGTTACGGCACAGGGAATTTTCAGCAAGCCCCCGGCACCATCACGGCGTCCATTGGCGGCGCGCTGTGGACCGGTGGCGCGGCCACGATCAAGCAAGGGCAAATCAACTTCGCCGTCAAGGTGCTGACCACTGTGCATGACGGCCACGTCTTTGTCATCAACATGTATGCCGCCAACGTCTCGATGGCTGACGCTGAATCACGCTACTTCGACACGATCTTGAATTCATTCATCTTCCTTGGCTGAGCGCGTGTGTCACAACGTCGTGGGCCGGCGGGAAAACCCGCGCCTTTAGCGACGGGCTGGTGGCGGCAAATTGTCGTGCAATGTGATACAATCAATGCCGGCCCTGTGAGCGCACAGGGTCGCTTCGTGCCGTTTCGCGCGGGCGCGGCAGATCGGCGAGAGATTAGTGAGGAGCACGCTATGACAGTGGTCGCAGTGATCGGCGCCCAATGGGGCGATGAGGGCAAAGGGCGCATGATCGACGAGCTGTCACGGACGGCCGACGTGGTGGTCCGCTTTCAAGGAGGCGGCAACGCGGGGCATCACGTCTGGGTTGGCGCCACCCAATTCACCTTTCACCAGGTGCCGTCGGGCATCTTGTCCGAGCAGACGCACTGTGTCATCGGCAACGGCGTCGTCGTGGACCCCGGCGACCTGATCGAGGAATTGCGCGCTCTGCGCAAACACGGGCTGGATGTCTCGCGCGTGCATATCAGCGACCGTGCGCATGTGATCATGCCTTATCACAAGATGCTCGATCAGCTCGAGGAGCGCGACCGCGACATCGCCGGTGGCGGCAACATTGGCACCACCGCGCGAGGCGTCGGCCCCGCCTATGTCGATAAATATTCGCGCATCGGCATCCGCATGGCTGACCTGCTGGATGTCGATCAGTTCCGCTCCAAGCTCGCCTATGTCCTACGCCAGAAAAACCGCATGCTCACGCAGATTTACGGCCAGGCGCCCCTCTCGCTTGAAGAGATCCACGGTGAATATTATGCTTATGCCCGCGAGCTGCGCTCCCATATCATCGACTCGCAAAGCTATCTGCAAGCGGCTCTCGCCGACCACAAGACGATCATCCTCGAGGGCGCACAAGGCTCGCTGCTCGATGTCGATTTCGGCACATATCCCTTCGTCACGGCGTCATCGACAGTCGCGGGCAACGCCTTTGCCGGCGCTGGCCTGCCCCCGCACAGCGTTGACGACGTGATCGGCGTCTTCAAGACGTATATCACCCGCGTCGGCGCTGGCCCCATGCCGACCGAGCTGCACGACGCCACCGGCGAGCACTTGCGGATTCGCGGATATGAAATCGGGCGCACGACGGGCCGTGCGCGGCGCTGTGGCTGGTTCGACGCCGTGTTTGGGCGCTATGCCGCCCGGCTCAACGGGCTTTCTTCCGCCATCCTCATGAAGCTGGACGTGCTCGATCGCGTCCCCCTGCTCAAGATCTGCACCGGCTATCGCTTCAACGGCGAGATCCTGCATGCGCCGCCCGCCAACATCGCCACGCTCTCGGCCTGCGAGCCGATCTATGAAGAACTGCCCGGCTGGCAGTGCGACACGACGGGCATCACGAGCGCCAGCGATCTGCCCCCCGCCGCGCTCGCCTACGTGCGCCGCATCGAAGCGCTGATCGAGACGCCGATCAGCGCGATCTCGGTTGGCCCCCGGCGCGGGCAGACGATCTATCTGGGCGAGCGGGCGCTCGTCGGCGCCTGATGGAGTTTAGCATTTGCACTTCCACTGAAGGGGGAATGCGATCATGGCTCTGTCCAGGCCGCTCTTGTTGGTGAATGGGATCATTCATACGATGGTGGCGGGCCAGCCGCCCGCCGACGCACTGGCCGTCGATCGCGCGACGGGGCGCGTCGCAGCGGTGGGCGCGGAGCGTGACGTGCGCGCGGCACTGGGCATCTTTGCCAGCGTCGAGACCATCGATCTCGGCGGGCGCGCGGTCATCCCCGGCCTGATCGACGCTCACACCCATCTCGTGGCCGCCGCGCGCGACACCATCGAGGTCAATCTGGCAGGCACGAAAAGCGCCGCCGAGGTCATCGCCCGCGTCGCCTCGCGCGCCGATCAGACGCCCTCCGGCCAGTGGATCGTCGGCCGCCACTGGAATCAGAACGAATGGGCGGATCAGCGCTTCCCCACGTTAGCCCCGCTCGACGCCGCCTTGCCCGATCATCCGGCCATCCTGTGGACGCACAGCCAGCACGCCGTCTGGGTGAATTCGCGGGCGCTGGCGGCGGGCGGCATCGACGCCGGCACGACGGACCCGCCCGGCGGCGTCATTGGGCGCGACGCGGCGGGCAACCTCACCGGCATGCTCTTCGAGAACGCGATGGGTCCGGTCGTCGTTGCCTGTGAAGCCAGCAGCGCCGGCGATGAGCGCGAGCGTGAGGCGCTGGTGCGTGTCATGCGCGATTTCGCGGCGCGCGGGCTGACGGGTGTCTGCTGCATCGAAGAGGAGCATTCGCTGCGCGTGCTGCAAGATCTGCGTCGCGCGGGCGAATTGCCGCTGCGCGTGAGCTATTACATCCGCGCCTGGCAGCTCGAAGCGGCGCGGGCGCTGGGCGTCGAGGCGGGCTTTGGCGACGACTGGCTGCGCCTGGCGGGCGTCAAGATCTTCATGGATGGCGCGCTGGGCACGCGCACCGCCGCGATGCTGGCGCCCTATGCCGACGATCCCCACGGCATGGGCATCATCACGACGCCGCCCGACGTGCTGGCGGCGCAGATCGCGGGCGCGCTCAGCGGCGGGCTGGGCGTCGCCATTCACGCCATTGGCGATCGGGCGGTGCGCGACGCGCTCGACGGCCTCGTAGCCGCTTTGCCGCGCGTGTCCGCCGGTCGCACCGGTCGCACCGGTCGCGATGTGCCGCGCGTGCGCCTGGAGCATATCCAACTGGCTGACCCCGCCGACATCGATCGCATGGCGAGCATGGACGTGGTAGCGTCGGTCCAGCCATTCCACGCCGTGTCGGATCGCGACGTGGCCGAGCGCGCCTGGGGACCGGAGCGCGCGGCGCAAAGCTATGCCTATGCCACGATGGCCGAGCGCGGCGTCAGGCTGGCGCTCGGCTCGGACGTGCCCATCGAGACCGCCGACCCCTGGCGCATCCTGCATGCCGCCGTCGCCCGCAGCGACGATCGCTCGGAGCGCGCCCCCTGGCGTAACGGCGACGAAGCGCTCACCATCGCCCGTGCGCTGTGGGCCTATACCGCCGGTGCGGCGTGGGCCAGTGGCGACGAAGTGCGCTGTGGCACGCTGGCGCCGGGCCTCCTGGCCGATCTAGTGGTGCTCGACGCCGATCCTCTGGGCCTGGCGCCCCACGAGCTGGCCGGCACGCTGGTGGCCGCGACGCTCATCGGTGGCGACATCGTGGCGGGCGCGCTCTGATAGGCCCTCTGGCAAGCGAAACACGCTCTTCGATCGCCTGGCCGGCTGCCAGGCCCACCGCTATAACCCCTCCTCTGAGATCCATTCGGCCCCGGCGATCCCGCCCCCTACGATTGTGACCCACGACTTCGCGCTCTCCATTCGCCATGCCGATTGAGAAATATGTGCCCGCATGCATCGATGTTGTCCTATTTCTGAGACCTCGCGTGTCTTTGTGTCATCGCGATCCGCCGCACACGGCTATGCTGCGCTCATCCCTTCAGGAGGCCTCATTCATGTTCGACATTCCCGATCGCAGTCCGGCGACACCCATCTTGCCGGAAGACGTCGCATATGACGAAGAAGACGCCGCTATGCTGAGCCGGCGGCGCGCCTTCACCTCCTTCTGGCGCCGCTATGCCCGCAATCGTATGGCCGTGGCGGGAATGGTCGTCTTGCTCATCATCGTGGCGCTGGCGATTTTCGCGCCCCAGATCTCTAGAGGCTACGACCCCAACTGCGTTACGTTTGCCTGCAACATCGATTACATCCTGAACCCCAAGACCGCTCCGACCCTGAATAACTTCCCGCTCGAAATCTTCGGGCGCTCCGAGCTGTCGGACTTTCGCCGCCCGATCTTCGTCGAAGTGCTCTATGCCGCGCGCCCCACGCTCATCATCGGCCTGGGCGCCTCCGTGCTGGCAGCCCTCATCGGCACCATTTTGGGCGGGCTGGCCGGCTATTTCGGCAGCTGGGTCGATTCACTGATCAGCTGGCTTATCAATCTGGCGCTGGCGCTGCCCTTTTTGCCGCTGGTCATCGCGCTGCTCGTGGCGTCGGCGCTCGTCACCGAGGATGTCAAGTCGCTGGTGATCATTTTTGGCGTCACTGGCTGGCCGGTAATGGCGCGGCTGGTGCGGGCGAATCTGCTCATCTTGCGCGAGCAGGACTACACCGAGGCGGCGCGCGCGGTGGGCGTCGGCAGCCTGCGCATCATCTGGCGTCACCTGTTGCCCAACGCCGCCGTGCCCATCATCATCACCACCACCCTCAACGTCGCCAACTTCATTCTGGCCGAGGCGACGCTCGATTACCTGGGCATATTGAAACTTAACAATCCAATCGCCCCTGAGCATACCTGGGGACTGATCATCGCCCAGGGCCAAAATTCCTTGCTGGCCGGCGATTGGTGGTGGGTCTTTTATCCGGGCTTGTTCATCTCACTGACAGTGCTCAGCATCAATTACATCGGCGAAGGCTTGCGTGATGCGCTCGACGTGCGCGGCCGCGTCTTCTAAATCACGCCAGAAACGAGGAGTCGCACTTGCTCGCCTATATCGTCCGGCGCACCGCACTGTTGGTGTCGGTGTTTTTCGCTCTGACCTACGCCGTCTTTTTCCTGACCACCCAGCAAGGGGTCGTGGACCTGCACCATCTGACCTTGACGACGCTCTTGCCCATCGATTACCTGTTGTGGATGACGCAGGTGCTGCACGGCAATTTTGGCTATTCGATCTACGCGGGCAGCGGCGTGGCTGACGCGATAAAAACCACCGCGCAGGTGTCTCTCATGCTGGTCATCCCAGCGTTCATCCTGCAAGAGGCCATCTCCATCGGGCTGGGCTTGCTGGCCGGCTCGCGCTACAAATCGATCTTCGATCGCCTGTTTACCGGCGTGACCTTCGTGCTGGCGTCGATTCCGCAATTCTGGCTGGCGCTGCTGGCCATCATTTACATCAGCGTGCAGCTCAACTTGTTGCCATTCGGCGGCCTGACTTCCCAGACCGACCTGGTGTATGGCACGCCGCAGTTCGCGGCCTATTTCCACGCGCACACCCTCGCCATGATCGGCGACATCGCCAAACACCTGACGCTGCCGGTGATCTTGCTCGCGGTGATTGGCTCGGCGGCCGACGGGCAATTCGTGCGACTGTCAATCGTCGAGGTGCTCAGCCAGGAATACATTCGCGCGGCGCGGGCGCGCGGGCTGTCACGGCGCCTCGTGCTGTGGAAGCACGCGCTGCGCAACGCGGTGTTGCCGCTCATTACCAATATTGGCTTGCAGCTGCCCAACATGATCTTCGCGGCGGCGATCATCGAGTTCATCTTCAACCTGCCAGGACTGGGCCAATTGTTTATCCGCTCAACCATTTTTCAGGTGGGCAGAGAGGTGCATGGCCTGTCACCGACTCCGCCGCACGATTACGCAGTGATCTCGGCCTATTTTCTGGTGCTGGGCGCGGTGGCCATCGCGGCGACGCTCGTCACCGACGTGGCTTATGCTCTGGCTGACCCGCGTGTGCGCCTGGGGGGCAATACGCCGGCGATCGCGCCGACACCAATGGCCAGCGGACGGCGTCTTTTCACCATCGGCAAGCTGTCGATCACCACCGGCACGGTAGGTGTCGCCGCGCTCGTCGCGGTGGTCGGTACGTTTGGCGTCCTCTCGGTGCGCAGCCTTCTGGCGCCGCGCCCGACCGTTACGGGCACCTGGGTTGGGCCGGACCTCTCTGCCTTTCAGCCGCCTGATACAGTATTTGTCCTGTTGACCGTCACCGAGCAACAGCACGGGTTGCTGTCGCAGGGCACCGTCACCGGCACGATGCTGCTCTGCGCCCAGAATTATACCGGCCAGATCGGCACAAATTCCTATGTGGTGACGGGGTATACCGATACCTCGACCGCGTACCTGACGGCTTCAGCCTCAGGAGAAACTTTCTACATTCAAGGCAATTACGTCGTGGACAACAATCAGCTTATTCTCGTCGGCGTTGATTCTTTCAGCGCCAATGCCACGGCATTTACCAACGCCGGAACGACGAATGTCGAGATCGATTTGCGGCGCGGCACGCACGGCGACTTCGACAGGTCCTGCGCGACGGTAAAGCACTGATCGTGAGTAAGCGCCAGCTACAGAAGTCGCGCCTTGAGGTGGTGTGTAGACCACCGCCAAGTCCGCCTGCGCGGACTAGAGCGAGATAGTCTGTGCGCGTGCCTGCCCACCACGCGTCCCTGTCCGGGGAACAGAGGAAACGATCATCGCCCGCCGGCCTTCTCCCGAATTCACGTTATCAATGTAGCCGCCGTGACGTGCTATCATGGGGGCATGCGCATTGAGATTGCCTTGCCCGCCGGTTGGGAAGAGAATGAATACGCCCTGCTCGATTCCGGTGGCGATTACAAGCTAGAGCGGTTCGGCGGCGTCGTGCTTGCCCGGCCCGATCCCCAGGCCATCTGGCGGCGGAGCGCGCCTGAATCGCTGTGGCGGAGCGCCGACGCGACGTTCGCGCGCGAGATGGACGACAGTGACGCGACCGGGCGCGGAGCGCGCTGGTCCGCGCGCCGCGAGCTGCCGGGACAGTGGCCGGTGCGCTGGCGCGATCTGACGTTGCTGGCGCGGCTCACGCCCTTCAAGCACACAGGCGTCTTTCCAGAGCAGGCGACTCACTGGGATTGGCTGGCGACGCGCGTTCAGGCGGCTGGCCGGCCCGTGCGCTTCTTGAATCTCTTCGGCTATACCGGCGCGGCGTCGCTGGCGGCGGCGCGGGCGGGCGCGGAAGTGACGCATGTGGACGCCTCGCCCAAAGTCGTCGAGTGGGCGCGCGAGAATCAGGCGGCGAGCGGACTGGGCGACGCGCCGATCCGCTGGATCGTGGATGACGCGCTCAAATTCACGCGGCGTGAGGCGCGGCGCGGGGCGCGCTATGAGCTGATCATGCTGGATCCTCCGGCGTTTGGGCGTGGGGTCAGGGGCGAGGTGTGGAAGTTCGAAACGTCGCTGCCGTCGCTGCTGGTGGCCTGTCGCGACGTGCTGGCCGAGCGGCCGCTGGGGATCATCGTCACGAGTTACAGTATTCGAGCGTCGGCGCTGCTGCTGGCGGCGCTGCTCGACGACATGCTGGCCGGGCATCGCGCACGGGGGGCCGTCACCGCCGGCGAGCTGGCGTTGGCTCAGCGCGCCGCCGCGCCGCCGCGCACGCTGGCGACGGCGATCTTCGCGCGCTGGGCGCCTGATCAGGAATAGATCCAGCCGGATTGTGCTATATCCGCAGGCGATTCCTGGCCGCTCGCTCCACGAGCGCGTGAGCGCGAGCGAGCAGGTGCGGCTCTTCGGCTGTTATTCCTTCGCAGAGGCGCGCGACCGTCACGGGCAGCCGCCATGCCTCCACCTCAGAATCGGCAAAAGGGCGTCCTCGGCGATAATTGCGCGCGTACAGCGCGCTCAAGAGTCGCAGGGATTGTTTCATCAGCTGGCGTTGCGTCGCGGACGACTGAGCGGTGAAGGCCATGCGCACCAGGAGCAGCGTGCGCGCGACATCGGCCAGGGGATCGCCTATCGTGGCATTATCCCAATCGATGACGACCGGCCCGTCTTCCCCCAGCAGGACGTTGCCAGGGTGAAAGTCGCCGTGGCACAGCGCCGTGCCGTCAGGCAGAGCGGCCAGCCGTGCCAGTGCGGCCTCGCGCAGCCATTCGGGCGCGTGAGCGCGCTCGATCCGTCGTGCGAGCACCTGACGCAGAGGGGGCGGCCCGTCCGGCGATCTCGCGTGCAGGCACAGATGCGTCTCAGCCATCAGATGCGTCGCGGAGATCATGCGCCAGGGGTTTTTCCCAATCCACACGTCTAACGAAGGTCCGCGAATGCGCTGGTAGAGCACCCCATACCGGTCCTCTGCTTCGACCAACCCATAGTATTGCGGCGTGGGCGCGCCGGTCGCCGCGATCGCCTGCGCCATCTCGGCCTCGTGCTCCGCGTTTTCCTTGGGCCATCCAGGCCGGAACAGCTTGAGCACGGTGCCCTCGTCGATGAGATAGATCTCGGCGGTTCTCCCCTCACCGATCAAGTCACCTAACGTTATCGACTCCATCTCATCAAGCCAGGCGCAGGCGCGCGGCCAGCGTGATGAGCGCGTTGACGGGGCGCGCCAGCCAGCGCACGACCAGCCAGCAGACGCCCGAGCAGAGGGTGCCGTTGGCCGCTCCGCCGATGACGTCTAGCGGATAGTGCACGCCGACGTAGACGCGCGCGACGGCGATGACGCACGCGGCGACGAGCGCTACGAGGGCTATCGCGCCGGGGATGAGATAGCGGCTGGCGAGGCTCTTGACCGTCTGCTCCAACAGCCCGCGCCGCTGACGCCACGCCAGCATGGCGACATAGGCCACCAGCGACACGGCGACGGCGAATGCTACGCTGCTGTGGTCGCTGGGAAATGACGCATCGGCTCCGTGACTGACGAGCAAATGGTCGGCCTGGGGATGCGACACGAACGGGCGCGGCTCATAGAGCGCGTCGCCGAGGAGCACGCTGACAACGACCGCCAGCGCCACGCTGAGCACGCTCGTGATGATGATCTGCAAGCCCAGCCGCCGCTCGCTCTCGCTGATGCCAGCGACGAGTCCCCGCAGCGGCGACCACGACACCAGCGCCAGCCAGAGCGCCGGAATGGTCAGCACGGCGACGAAGATCAGATTGCTCGCGCTAAAGATCATGATCTGATCGAGCAGCGGATTGCGCCCCGCGTGCCCGTTGATCTGCAAGAAAACCTGCCAGTTGGCCGACAATAGCGCGCCCATCTCTTGCGCCCACCTTCCATGTTAAGGTTGTGTTAAGCGATGGGCAAAGCATAATCCAAGGGCGGCTGCCGCGCAAGGATCTGTGAAAATTACAAGAATCGCCGCCGGCATCCCTCGCGCGAATCGCTGACCCCCGCGTTCACATTCCTCACATCCGCTCGCGGAGCCATTCCAGCACGCCGGCGCGCGGCACGCTGAATTGCCGGGCGTCGTCGGGCACGTCCGCGCCGGCGGCCAGATCGCGCCAGAGGATCTCGCCGCGCTCAAGCTCGCCGTCGCCGATGATCGCCGCCCAACGCGCGCCGCTGTTGTTGGCCGCCTTCATCTGCGCTTTGAGGCTGCGCGCGCCGAACGCGATCTGCGCGCGCCAGCCGGCGGACCGCAGATCGCGCGCCAGCACCGTCCCCTCCACGTGCGCCCCGGCGCCCAGCACGGCGATATACACCTGCGGCGCCGGAGTGGGGGGAACGGCGAGCTGCTGCTCTTTGAGCAGCTCGACGGCGCGCTCCATGCCCGCGCCAAAGCCGATGCCCGGCGTGGGCCGCCCGCCGAGCAGCTCCGCCAGCCCGTCATAGCGCCCGCCGCCGCCGAGCGCGCTCTGGCGGCGTCCCTCGCGCTCCGGTGCCAGCTCGAAGACCGTGCGCGTATAATAGTCCAGCCCGCGCACCAGGAGCGGGTTGATCGCGTAGGGCAAAGCCATCGCGTCGAGCAGCGTGCGCACCACGCCAAAGTGCTCCGCGCACGGCCCGCACAGAAAGTCGGCGCTCTTGGGCGCGGCGGCGATCTTGGGCTGATCGCGCTCCTCTTTACAGTCCAGCAGCCGCAACGGATTTTTGACCAGCCGCACCTTGCAATCGTCGCACAGGTCGTCTTTGAGCGGCGTGTAATACTCCACCAGCCGCTCAATGTAGGCCGGACGGCAGTTGGCGTCGCCGATGCTGTTAAGCTGGATGACGATGTCGCGCGCGCCCAGATCTTGATAGATTTCCCACAAGAGCGCGATCATCTCGGCGTCGAGCGCGGGGTCAGCCTCGCCCAGCGCCTCGAACCCGAACTGGTGGTGCTCGCGATAGCGCCCCTTTTGCGGGCGCTCATAGCGAAAGATGGGGATGCGCAGGTAAAAGAGCTTGACCGGCTGCGCCTGGGTAAACAGGCCGTGCTCCAGATAGGCGCGCACGACCCCGGCGGTCCCTTCCGGCTCGAGCGTCAGGCTCGTCTCGCCGCGATCCTTGAAGGTGTACATCTCTTTTTCGACGATGTCGGTGCCCGCGCCGACGCCGCGCGCAAAGACGCCGGTCTCCTCGAAGATCGGCGTCTCGACTCGGCGATAGCCATAGCGATCCGCGACCCCGACCACGGTGGATTCGACGAGGCGCCAGGCCATCTCGCTCTCTGGCAAAATGTCGCGCGTGCCCTGGACGGCTTTATAAACTGGCATGAAACCTTCCTTCGCGCGATGGAACCATCGTATCATTCAGTATATGTCTGCTCGACGCGCTTCGTCAAATCACCGCCCGCAAAAGGATAAAATGCCATGACCGCAACGCTGCCGCCACGCTCCGCCGTGCCTGTCGAGATGACCTGGAATGTAGCCGATATCTATCCCACGGACGACGCCTGGGAAGCCGATTTCGCGGCGCTGGCCGGCCAGATAGCGAGCATCGACGCGCTGCGTGGCACGCTGGGCGCGTCACCGGCCGCGCTTGTCACCGCCCTGCGCCGCCGCGACGAGCTGAGCAAGATCCTCGGCAAGCTGCGCGCCTATGCCCAGCTGCGACTGGATGAGGATACGACACGTGCGCGCTATCAGGCGTTGCTCGACCGCATCACGACGCTCGGCACGCGCGTCGGGGTCGCGCTGGCTTTCATGACGCCAGAGATCCTGGCCATCCCGCCCGCGACGCTGGAAGGCTGGCTGACCATCGATCCCGATCTGGCGCTCTATCGCCACGAGCTGGATGACACCGTGCGCGAGCGGCAACACGTGCGCAACGCCGAGATCGAGGCGGTGCTGGCGGGCGCGGGCGAGATCGCGGGCGCGTCGGCGCAAGTCTTTCGCATGCTCGACAACGCCGACCTGCGGCTGCCGACCGTCACTGGCGGCGATGGCGTCGAGCGCCAGCTCACCAAGGGCAATTACAGCGTCTTCCTGCAAAGCCAGGACCGCGCGCTGCGCCAGGCGGCATTCGAGGGAATGCAGGCGACCTTCCGGGCGCGGGAAAATACGCTGGCGGCCCTGTGGGGCGCGCATGTCAAGCAGCGCATCTTTTACGCCCGGCAGCGCGACTATCCCTCGACACTGGCGGCGTCGCTTGGTGCGCACAACATCCCGACCGACATGTATGCGAATCTGGTTGAAACAGTCGGCAGCGCGGGAATGCCGGCTCTCGCTCGCTATCTGGACCTGCGCCGGCGCGTGCTGGGCGTCGAGCGTCTGCACATGTACGACCTCCTGGCGCCTCTGGCGGCGGAGACCGAGACGCGGGTGCCTTTCGACCGGGCACGCGAGATCGTCATCGCCGCGATGGCGCCGCTCGGCCCGGAGTACGTCGCCACGCTGACGCGCGGGCTGACCTCGCGCTGGGTCGATGTCGTGGAAAATCAGGGCAAGCGCGGGGGCGCGTACAGCATGGGCGTCTACGGCGTGCATCCATATGTATTGCTCAACTATCAAGACCAGATGCGCGACGTGTTCACTGTGGCGCACGAGCTGGGACATTCGCTGCACTCGCACCTGACGACGACCTCGCAGCCTTACCCCTATGCCCATTACACGATCTTCATCGCCGAGATCGCCTCGACCTTCAACGAGGCGCTGCTGACGCACCATCTCTTGCAAACGATCGAGGATCGCGCGACGCGGGCGATGCTGCTCGATCAGCAGCTCTCGCGGATCTATTCGACGCTCTATCGCCAGACGCTTTTCGCCGAATTCGAGCTGCGCGCGCATCAGCGCGCCGAGCAGGGCGAGTCGCTGACGCCTGATCTGCTGTGCGGCATCTATCGCGGGCTGTGCGAGCGCTATTTCGGCGCGGCGGGCGTCGCGGTGGACGACCTGGCGGCGTGGGAATGGTCGCGCATTCCGCATTTCTATCGCAGCTTCTATGTCTATCAATACGCTACCGGCGTGGCGGCATCGACGGCGCTGGCTCGCGCGGTACTGACCGAGGGGCAGCCGGCGATCGATCGCTACCTGGCCTTGCTGCGTTCGGGTGCGTCTGATTACACGATCGATTTGCTGCGCGCGGCGGGCGTGGATATGACGACGCCCGCGCCGATAGAGGCGGCGATCGCGGAGTTCGACCGCCTGACCGGCGAGCTGGTCACCCTGGTGTGACGGCGCGTCTGATTCGGCGTCACTCCATCTCGTACCAGGCATCAGGTGAGATGCGAGATCCGCTTGCTACAAGATCTGGCGGTACCAGGTGTGAGAGAAACTTGCACATCGGGTCCGTTAATTATTCCTCCGTGCTCGTGTCGTCGTTATTCAAGAAGCGGCGCAGCAACGCTTCGACTTCATCTAATTCGAACGGCTTGGCAAGCGTGGCGTCCGCACCCATCCCTTCGATGTGGTCTGTGTTTGCCGCCGACATCAATACGATGGGAAGCGCCGTATAGCCCTGAGCGCGCAACGTGCGCAGCAGTTCGTCGCCCTTCATCATCGGCATCATGAAGTCGGAAATCACCAGATCCGGTGTCTCTTGGGCAACCGCCACCAACGCCTCTTTGCCGTTCCGCACGATCCGCACCGTGCAGGGATGGTCCTCGATCAGGAACGCCAGCGCTTCGGCAATATATTCTTCGTCTTCGACGATGATCACGACTGGCAAGCGATTTGCGCGCTCGTTTGGCATGATGCTATGCCCCCTACCTTTCCAGGCCCGCAGCAGCGCGATCCGTCGTCTTTCCTTCATCCGTCACGACGATCAATCCCTCAGGCACGCCCACCCGTGGAGGATACCACGCCCCAGAGGCAGGCGCGAAGCGGTGGTCGCGGAAGCTCGATGCATCCCACATTCGCGTCTCTTGCCTTGATTTTTGATTTATCCAGCAACCAGGCGTGCGGAATGTGGATCAATTGCCTTCAGGGATAGTATAAACGGTACAGTTTATGCGTGACGTAATACAGAGATCTCACAATCTCGCCTAGGTCAACCTGGCATTCGCACAGAGTACCTATTATCTATATGAGGTATGTTGGCGAGCTTATGAAGGTGCAGGAAGCATAGTGGCGACACAGTAATGTGCTTGCCGGAAAGGAGCCTTTCAATGACCGTTGCGGCATTAACAGTAACATTTAGCGACTTGGCATTGGAATTTATCGTTGGTGCCATCGTTGCTGGCCTGACCGGACGCGCCATGCGGGGCGGCGGCTTTGGCCTGGTGGGTGATCTGATCTTGGGTGTTGCTGGAGCGATTGCTGCCGGCTTTCTCGTCATCCACTTCGGCCTCTTCAATATCACCACCTTGCTTGGTGAGCTAATCGTCGCTGCCATTGGGGCCATATTGCTCGTTGTGGTTGTCCACCTCGTCACCACGCATCGAACAGCCGCATCCTAACCTACGCGACGTTGAATACCCGGTGCGCGGGTCCAGCAGCCAACGCACCGCTTACCGCGTCACCCACCCGATGCGGGCGTCCCGATGCGACACAAACAATAGAGATAACGTGAGCTCGGGATACGCAATCCACATGAGAAGCGCTGGCGGCAAGATTGATTGGGATCTTGCCGCCGGTCTATAGTCACAATTTCCTTCGATTTCTCAAGTGGACAGTCCAGTTTGAATTGACAAATGAAGGTAGGAGTGGAACAATCCCCCTGTGCAGTACTAAAAAGACACGTGTCCCTCCGGGAGCGCCAAAGCCGAACGGCTGAGGCGATCATAACACACCTATCAAGAGGGTGGGCAGGCGCCTTTTCGTCCAATTATTCCCCAGTGCGAATCCGTACTCAAGATCTCCGTTACCCCTGCCGATGTGTTCCTTGTGTGATTCCTGTGCGACATCACCGAACACGTCAAGCCGCTTCACCCGCAGAGCGGAGTGGCCATGAAGGAGATCCGACCACGATGGGCTTCAACATTACGAGCTACACCGCACCACTCACGAGCATCATGAATACGAACAGCCTGACCATCGCGCAAACCATAGAGCAGATGTCGTCGGGCCTGCGCATCAACAGCGCGGCGGACGACCCGGCGGGCCTGGCCATGAGCCAGATGTTTACCAGCCAGATCAATGGCCTGAATCAAGGCGCGCAAAACATCCAGAGCACGATGACGCTGGCTCAGACCGCCAGCGGAGCGCTCAGCGAGTCGCAGTCCATCTTGCAGCGCATGAGCCAGCTCGCCACCCAGGCGAATAACAGCACCAACACCTCCTCGGACCTTAACGCCATTCAGTCCGAGATGAATCAGCTGGCGACACAACTGACGACCATCTCGAACTCGACGACCTATAACGGCATCTCACTCTTATCGGGCGCTTTCCAGAATCAGTCTTTCCAGATGGGCGCCGGACCGGCTGACACGCTCTCCTTTTCGATCGGCGCGCTCGACGCCGCCACATTGGGCGTGGCGAGCAGCACAGCGACGATCACGAACGCGACCAACACGGCGGGCGTGCAATCACTGGTGGGTGCGGGCAGCGGCTTGCAGGGCAACGGCGAGCAATATACCATCGGCTCGACGACACTGGCCGGCGGTGTCGGCGTCGGGAACGGCACGATCTTCAACGCCGGCGGCGCGGCAAGCACCACCGCCAGCGCGGCGGCCAACAAGGGCGCCGAGACGATGGGGCTGAGCTTCAACGCCGGCGGCACCTTCACCGGCACGACCGGCAGCTATCAGGTGCAGGTGACGAGCGTCAACGCGAGCGGCGTCGTCACCGGCATTCAATATCAGAATCTGACCGCCAGCCCTGGCACCTGGACGGCGCTCACCAGCAACAACGGCTCCTTCACCGTCAACGGCAACCTCGTCGCCAGCTTCACGAATCCCGGCGCGGCGACGGCGCAGGCGGGCGATCAATTCCTCTTGAGCGCGACCAGCGGCAACACGCTGGTGACGATTCAGGGCACGCAGGCCAGCGGCCTGAACGTCGGCAATGAGACGACCCTGGTGCAAGGCACGTACTCCGGCACGGGCAACGTGCAATATGCCGTCAAAGCGGCGCAAACGGGCGTGACCGGCCCGAATAATCCCGTCACGCAGGTGGAAGTCTCGACCGACGGCGGCCACACCTGGGGATCTCCTATCACGGCGACTGAGGGCGTGAATCCCGCGTCAGGCACGGCGACGCATTTTAGCATCGGCAACGGCCTGACCTTTCAGTGGACGCCGGGCACGCTCAACAACAGCGCCGTCGCGACGAACGGCGATGCGTTCAGCTTCAACGCCATCGCCGGCAATTCTTCCGCGCAGCTCTTGCAGCTCAGTGACTCAACCCAGATGGGCGGCTCGGCCAAATATGCCGGCGCGCTGGCGAATATCGGCGGCGGCGCGCTGGTGACGGGCACGCAAAACACCGCGACGGTGGGCACCGGCGCTCAGGCGGTCACGGCGAATTTCACCTCGCCGGGCATAACCGGCGGCTTGACGAACGGCGGCACGTCCTTCACGGTGACGACGCCCCAGGCCGCCACCGTCGCGAATGGCAGCGTGCTCGCCAACGCCGTGGCCAACGCCGGGCCAAACATCATGACCAGCGCGGGGGCGACGAGCGCGCTCAACACCATCGACAACGCCATCAACACCGTGTCGCTGGCGCAGGGCCGGCTCGGCGCGATTCAGAACCAGCTCACCGACGCGATGAGCGGCGTGACGAACACGAGCGAGAATCTCACGACCGCCAATACGAACCTGACCGGCGCCAACATCGCGCAGGACATGGTGTCGCTGACCCAGGCGAAGATCAACGAGCAGGCGAGTGTGGCGATGCTGGCGCAGGCGAACCAGATCGGCGAGATGGTGCTCAAGCTGCTCAACTGAGGCCAGCGCGCCAGGGGGGCAGAAGCATCAATTCCCCGTGTGGATGACGCTGCTCCCCTTGATGCGGCTATTGACGAGGCCGAGGATGCCAATGACAATGACGGCGAAGATGGTCGCCACGCCCGCGTAGATGAATGCGTTTTCGACTTTGTTGCCATTGCCGAAATTGAACGTATTGAGCCATTGCTGAATGGCGCTATTCCAGGCAAAAGCGGCGACGAAGCCGACCGCCGACGAGAGCAGCGCCACGACCGTCGCGACGAAGTTGTTGGTGGCGGCGACCGCGCGCTGCACCTGCTGCTGGGCCATCGCCTGCGCCAGCCGCTGCATCTCGGCCACCTGCTCCGACGAAAAGCCGCGCATATGCAGCCGTTGCTTTACCTGTTCGGGTGATTCCGACATGATGAATGAATCCTCCTGCTCGATCTGCGGGATTGCGGACAGCTCGCTCGTCCCTTCTGTCACCAGTATCACCGATTCACGCGCGCGGCGCAAGTACGCGACGACAGCCGCCCCTCAGAGAAAACGCGCCAGAGGGCGATGTTCGCGCGCGTGCTGACCGTGCGGATCTCGCAGCCACGATGCGATCAACGATTCGCGAAGAAGACGACCAACAGCCCAAAGATCGCAATGATTGCCACGAGCACCCAAAAGACCTGTTGGCCCTGCCGTGCGGCCAGCGCTACCTGGGGATCAGCCGCGTGGTGAGCGATCTCCTCTTGCGACTGTCGAATAGCTCACATCAGAGCGTGCGGGCTTTGACACGCCTGGGGGCGCGTGCTACACTTGCGGCATAAGCCTGCGAAGGCGGGCTTTGTGGATCGGATTCGCGGCTTCCAGCCGCCGGCTCACACGGGGGAGATGACCACGCCATGCGGATCGACCGACCCATCAGAAACCTGCTGAGCATGTTCATCGCGCTGTTCGTCATCGTTTCAGCCGCGCTGATTTACTGGCAGGTCGCCGACGCGCAGCAGCTCGCGTCCTCCCCGTACAATCCGCGACAATGCACGCAAGACGCCATCCCCCAGCGCGGCAACATTTACGATCGCAACGGCGTGCTGCTGGCCTATTCGGTGAAAGACAACACCGCCCCCTGTGGCTGGCGCCGGCATTACACCGACCCCACGCTGTCACCAATCCTCGGCTATTACGACCCCACCGGCTATGGCATCACCGGCCTCGAAGCCGTCTATAACGACGTCTTGAGCGGCTATTCGACGCCCACACAACACCTGAGCGTCGGCCAGGGGCTGATCAACACGCTCAACAGCGTCGCGCACGAGCCGACGTATGGCAACAGTATCTATCTCTCGATCGACGATAGGATCCAGCAAGCGGCCTATAACGCCTATAACCAAAGCGCCCAATGCGGTCCCGGCTATGAGGCCAACAGCCAAAAAGGCAGCATCATCGTCGAGGATCCGCACACCGGCGAGATTCTGGCGATGGTGAGCCATCCCGATTACAATGCCGACACGCTCGTCGATCACGATCCCGCGCCCGACGGCCGCACGTTTCCCGACGGCACTTCGATGAGCGTGGGCGACGAATATTGGCAGCAGATCACCAGCGACCCCAACGAGCCACTCATCGACCGCCCCGTCTCTGACGCAGTGGTGCCCGGCTCGTCTTTCAAGACGCTCACGCTCACGGCGGCGCTCGATTCTGGCCAGTACACGACACAATCGACGTTCACCCAGGCTGAGGCGACCGATTACGTCGTCGACGGCTTCGACATCTCGACCAATAATCTGCAATATTACAACAACGAGCCGGCTGCCTCGACCTTCCCGATGGACATCATCCACGCCTTTGCGTATAGCGACAACGTCGTCTTCGCGCGAGTGGCAGTGCATCTGGGGCGCAACACGTGGCTCGACTACGCCTCGCGCTTCGGCATCAGCTATGGCGCGTACACGGATGAGAACGGCGTGCAACATAACGGCGTCATCACGAACGTGCCCTTCGACCTGCCGGTAGTGCACAGCTGGGTCTTTCAGCCCAGTGTGGGGTTCGACAACGTTGCCTTCGCCAACGCGGGGTACGGGCAGGCGACGCTGCAAATCACACCGCTGGTGGAATCGGTCATAGTGAGCGCGGTGGCCGCCGGGGGCGCCTATTACGCGCCGCACCTCTTGCTCAAGACGGTGCCCCACGGCGTCGCCGTCAGCGCGGTGCCCAATAACGCGCCGCAGATCGTGGCCAACGTGATGTCGTCCACGACAGCGCAAGGCGTGGCACAGGCCATGCGCGCCGTTGTGACCTATGGCTCGGTCGGCAACAGCGGCAGCCGCATCTCGGATGTCAAGACTTCGCCGATCCTCGAAGGCGGCAAGACGGGTACTGGCGAGCTTGACACCGGCTATCCTATGACCTGGTGGATCTCGATGGCCCCTGACGATACGACGAATCCGGTGACGAATCCCGCCAAGCTGGTCATCATTGTGCAAAAAGAGAACGATGGCGAGGGCGCGTGTCAAGCTCCGGTCGCGCATGTGATCTACAATCAAGCGCTGCCGCTGGTCGGCTTCCCTTTGCCGTCAGGCAGCTAGCCGGCCCTGGTCGCGCGGGCTGTGAGCGTGAAGCCGCGCCTTCAGGGCGGCGGGGAGCGTAACCCGCGATGCTCCTGGCGCGTTTGATCAACAGCGGGCGCGATCCGGCGTCGGAACATCACCATTTCTGAGAGAGCGAGCACGGGCAACTCATGGCCGCAATCGAAGTGCAGATTCGCAAGCTGATGAACTTCTTCATCGTGCTCTTTGTCGTCATCACCGGCGTGCTGGTCTACTGGCAAGTGGGGCAGGCGCAAGCGCTCACCAACAGCCCTTACAAAGTATGCATCGCCTCAGAGCAGCCCATTCGCGGCAACATTTACGACCGCAACGGTGTGCTGCTGGCGTATTCAGTTAGAGACAACAACTCGCCGTGCGGCTGGCGCAGAATGTACACGATTCCCTCGCTCTCGCCGCTCCTCGGCTATTTCAGCTATACCTATGGCGCGACCGGCATCGAGAGATATTACAATTCCGTGCTCGACGGTGAAAACACGCCCAACGATTTCAACACCGAGTCCTCGCAATTCATCAACAGCCTGGTGCATCAGCCCGTCAACGGCTCGAATATCTATCTGAGCATCGACTCGCGCATTCAAAAATATGTCGATAGCGTCTTTACCTCGCAAGATTACGGCGGCGCGTGCGGCCCCGTCTCACAGGCCGGCAGCATCATCGTTGAGGATCCCCAGACCGGCGAGATATTGGCGATGGTGAGCCGGCCCTATTACGACGACAACAAGATTAGCGACCCCACGCCCGCGCCCAACAACCCCAACCTGACCGTCGGCCAGGAATACTGGCAGCAGATCAACAGCGATCCGACGCTGCCGCTCTACAATCGCGCGCTGCAAGGGCAATACGCGCCTGGCTCGACCTTCAAGACGGTGACGCTCATCGCGGCGCTCGACAGCGGCCAGTTCACGCTCGGCACCTCATACACGCAAAGCCAGGTGAATTCATTCGTCGTCAACGGCTTTACGGTGCACAATGACGGCGACCCCAGCCAGGAGTACGGCGGCGGTCCGGTGCCCCCGACCTATCCGATGGATCTGACGCACGCCTATGCGTATAGCCTCAACGTCGTCTACGCGCGTGTCGGCGTGCAGCTCGGCCCACAAATCGAGCAGGAGTATGCCAGCCGCTTTTATCTCTCGACGCCGGACAACGAGCAGCTCATGCCGATTGATACGACGCCTGTCGCCAACAGCCATCTCTACATCAACGACCCGCTGACCGATCCCGCCGCGCTGGCGGCGACCTCGTATGGGCAGGGACAGCTTTTCCTGAACCCGATGACGATGGAGTTGATTGCCAGCTCAGTCGCGAATGGTGGTCAGCTGGCTGACCCGCACTTTTTGATCAAAATCGTTCCGCACGGCACCAATCCGGCCAGCGTCGCCGCGACGACCACGACAGGCGTGCATCAGATCTTTTCGAGCCAGACGGCGCAAGAAGTGCAACAGGCGATGCGCGCCGACGTGGCATATGGGACGATCGGCGCCAGCGGCGGCAACATCGCGTCCGTCGGGAACTTGCCGGAAAATATCGAAGCCAAGACGGGCACGGCGCAAGGCGCGGGCCAGTATCCCGGATCATGGGTGATCTCGATTGGCCACAATCCCTTTAGCAATGGGCCGCCGACGCTGGCGATCACGATCATGAAGGAGCAAACCGGCAGCGGCGCATGCCAGGCGCCCATTCTCGGCGACATCTATCAAGAGGCCTTCCAAACGCTCAGCGGCTAGACCGGCGGATGAGGGACTGGGGCACCCCTGGCGCGAGAAAGCGCACCTCTCACAATGCCCCTGCGCTCGATGCGATTCTCTGCCGATTGGGTGATCTGATGGCACACACAGCCAGAGATTGCGCAATGGGTGAGGGATGACGATGAGTGAGATATTCCAGGCAGTGCCGGTGGTGATCAGCGGACCGGACCAAGCGGGGCGCTATGCCTGCTTCCAGCAATTGCGGTCCGAGCCGGGGGTGCGTGTCGCGCGCGATTGCGCGCTGATCGACGACCTACTGGCGGCGCGATTGGCTGACGAGCGATCTGGCGTCGTGGTCGTAGCCGGGCGATTGCACAGCCAGCCCGGCGACCTGACAGCCTTTGTGCGGGCTGCGCGCCAGCGGCTGCCGTCGTGGCCGGTGCTGGTGGTGAGCCAGCCGCCGGCGCTGATGTTTCCGCAGATTGCGGGGTGGCTGGCGTTTGGCTCGCCCATCAATCTGACGGCGGCGGTGCGCGTGGCGGCGACGGGCGGCTGGGTCAGCGATCGCGAGGCGACATTCGCCGGGCGCCGGGGCATCTCCGCCGGGGCTTCGGTGCTGACGCTGGCGAGCGCGCCACTCGATCCGTCGCACGACTTAGGATCGCTGACCGCGCGCGAGCGGCAAGTTCTGGCGCTCATGGCGCGCGGCATGTCGAATCCCGCGATCGCGCGCCAGCTCGACATCGCGACCGACACCGTGAAATCGCACGTCAAGCACATCATGGGCAAGCTCAACGTGCGCGACCGCACGACGGCGGCGGTGCTGGCGACGCGCGCCCAAATCGCCTAGAGCGCGCTGGCTCGCGTCGTTATGCCCCATCGTGTCGCAAAACGTGGTATGGTGAACTATGCGGCTGGTGTCGCGAAATTCACCCAACCAGGCGAGATGAGGGCAGCGATATGGCGTACGATCCCGAAGCGATGGACCCGCTCGATGAGCCGCTCGACCCGGTGCGCTGGGGCATCATCGGGCCGGGATACGTCGCCCGCCGCGCGATCATGCCGGCGTTTGCCGTCGTCCCCGGCGTCGAGGTCGCGGCTGTGGCGAGCAGCCAGCGCGGGCGAGCACAGCAATTCGCCGCCGATTTCGCCATCCCTCGCGCTTATGGCGGCTATGACCTGCTCATCGACGACCCCGACATCGACGCTGTCTACATCGCGCTGCCCAACCACCTGCACCGTGAATGGACGGTGCGCGCGTTGATGGCGGGCAAACACGTCTTGTGCGAAAAGCCCCTCGCCGCCACGACCGCCGACGCGCAGGCGATGGCCCAGGCGGCAGAGGCGACCGATCTGATCCTGATGGAAGCCGTCATGTACCGCTTTCATCCGCGCATGCGCGAGCTGGTGTCGATCGTGCGCTCAGGCGATCTGGGCGAGGCCCGCCTGGTGCGTGCGTCCTTCTGTTTTCCCCTCACGGACCCCGACAACTATCGCAATCGGCCAGAGATGGGCGGCGGCGCGCTGCTGGATGTCGGCAGCTATTGCGTCAACGCCGCCCGCTGGATCGTGAGCGAAGAGCCGGTCGCCGCGACGGCGCTGGGAACTCTGGGTGAAAGCGGCATCGACGAGAGTGTGAGCGGTGTGCTGGAGTTCGCGTCGGGGGCGCTGGCCCAGGTGCAGTGCAGTTTTGGCGCGGCGGAGCACCAGGCGCTCGATGTCGTGTGCGACACGGGCGCCATTACCGCAGCGCTCCCTTTCACCGCGTGGAGCAACAGCGAGACGAGCCTGATCGTCAGCCAGGGCGGCCAGATGGACGAGATTCAATTCACCCCCGCCGATCCCTACGCTTTGATGATCGCCCACTTTTCGGATTGCGTGCGCGGCGACGACACGCCATGGTTTGCCGCCGACGACGGCGTGGGGACCATACGCGCCATCGACGCGCTGCGCCGCTCGACGGTCAGCGGCCACACCGAGCGTGTATGACCGGCGGATATTCGCTCACCGCACCTCGCGTCGCATCTCGATGAAGACGCGCTCGCCCGTCGCGATAAGCACGCGCCTCGCACCGACCGCGACGAAGCCCGCGCGCTCATAGACGCGCCGCGCCCGCTCGTTCCAATCGAAGACGAAGAGGCGAAAGCCGGTGGGAGCGTAGCGCGCGCGGGCATAGTCCAGCACGGCCAGCGTGAGCGCGAGGCCGTTGCCCTGGCCGGTCAGCTCAGGGCGCAAGCCCAGCCCGACCGTGACGGCGCCGCCCGCGCCATAGATCGAAGGAGGCGCCGTCACCTCGCCGACTTCGCACGTCGTGCCATACGCCGCGAAGGCCACGAGCGCGCCCGTCGCGTCGCGCACGGCGAAGTACGGGCTGCGCGTGTCGAGCATCTCGCCAATGTCGCCATCCAGGTTATACACGTCATAGGGCGCGGGATAGCGCCAGTGGCTGATAGCTTCCGCGACGGGCGCGGTCATCGGCGCGAAGTCCAGCGGCAGTCGCATCTCAGACGACCTCACCGTCGGATCCGAGGATAAGGGCCGGCTCTAGCTCGATCAGCACCGCGCCGCCGGTCACGACATCGCCCGCCCGACATCGCACGCGGCTGACGCGCGCGGCGCCGGGTGCGGCGATCGCGTGCTCCATCTTCATCGCGCTAAGGATGACGAGCGTCTGGCGCGGGGCCACGATGTCGCCCGGAGCGGCGCGCACCTCGATGATTGTGCCCGCCATCGGAGCGACAAGCGATTGCTCCGCGCCCCCACTCGACGCGCCGCGCACCGCGCGATCCACGTCGAGCGGCTGTGGCGGGGCCAGCGTCAGCGCGATCGCCCCGTCAGTGGCGAGGATCGCGCCATCCGCCGGGCGGCGCGCCGCCCACAGCCGCGCCTGACGCGATCCCTGGCGCAAGAGAATCGCCGCCGAGTTTGTCACCCCGCGAGCAAGGAGCGGCTCGCCGCTGACCTCCGGTGCCAGCGCGAATGGCTCGCCCGCGACGGTCGCCCGCACCGTGTCCGCTTGCCCCGGCTCGTCACGCAATTCCACCGCGATTGACACGCCACGCACGACATAGCGCGCCAGGAAGCTGCCTGAGCGCAGCGCGCCAGCCGCCCACGGACTGCGCCGCGACGCGGGCGCGTCACCCTGCGCCGCTCGCTCGCGCACGGCGGCGGCCACTAACAGCGCCCGCTCGGCCAGCGGGTCACTCTCGACGTTGGGCGGCGCGGCATAGCGCGGATCCTCCAGAAAGTCGGTGAAGGTCTGGCCGGCGATGAAGCGCTCGTCAGCAACGATGCGCCGTAAGAGCGGCGCGTTCGTCGTCACGCCCAGCGCGGCGAAATCGGCCAGTGCCGCTGAGAGGCGCGCGATTGCCAGGGGACGGTCTTCGCCGGTGGCGATCAGCTTGGCCAGCATGGGATCATAGTGCATCGTCACCTCGTCGCCCGCCGCCACGCCGCCATCCAGGCGAAGGCCGGGGCCGGCGGGCGGCTCCCACGCGAGCAGCGGCCCGGTAGAGGGTAAGAATGTCACGGGATCCTCTGCGTACAGCCGCGCCTCGATGGCATGGCCGCGCGGCGCGATGTCGCTTTGCGCCAGCGGCAGCGGCTCGCCCGCCGCGACGGCCAGCTGCAGACGCACCAGATCGCGGCCCGTGACCTGTTCGGTGACGGGGTGCTCGACCTGCAAGCGCGTATTCATCTCCAGAAAATAATAGCGCCCGTCGCCGTCGAGCAGGAATTCGACGGTGCCGGCGTTGACGTAGCCGGCGGCCAGCGCGGCGCGCACGGCGGCTGCCCCCATCTCGGCGCGCAGCTCAGGCGTGAGCGCGACGGACGGCGATTCTTCGATGATCTTTTGGTGTCGCCGCTGGATCGAGCATTCGCGCTCGCCCAGGTGCATGCAATTGCCGTGCTGGTCGGCGATAATCTGAAACTCGACGTGGCGCGGGCGGACGAGCAGCTTTTCGAGAAAGACCGTCCCATCGCCAAAGGCCGCCAGCGCCTCGCGCTGCGCCGCCGCCAGGGCGTCCGCGAAGTCGTCAGGGCCGCCCACCTCGCGCATGCCTTTGCCGCCGCCGCCCGCCGCCGCCTTGATCAGCACGGGGAAGCCGATCTGCTTCGCCGCGCGCAACATGGCCGCCGGCGTGGCGTTCGGCTCTTGAAAGCCGGGGACGGTAGGCACGTCGCTCGCCATGGCGGCACTTTTCGCCGCCGTCTTACTGCCCATCAGGCGCATGGCGCCGGCGGGTGGCCCGATGAAGACGATATCCGCTTCCTGACACGCTTCGGCAAACTCAGGATTTTCCGAGAGGAACCCATAGCCGGGGTGAATGGCGCGCGCGCCGGTCTCGCGGGCGGCGGCGACGATCGCGGGGATGCTCAAGTAGCTCTCGCGGGCGGGCGCGGGGCCGATGCGCACCGCTTCGTCGGCCAGGCGCGCGTGCATGGCGAAGCGATCGGCGTCGCTATAGACGGCGACGGTGGCGATGCCCGCTTCACGACAGGCGCGCATGACGCGCACGGCGATCTCGCCGCGATTGGCGACGAGCACCTTGCTCAGACGGTCGCGCGGCCCGCCCTGAGCCAGCGGCGCCTCGCGGCGCTTGTGAGCCATCCCCATCACGCATCCTCGACCCAGGCTGCGCGGCGCTTGTCGAGAAACGCGCGCACCCCCTCTTGCGCCTCATCGCCGACACGCACCCGTGCGATCATCTCCACCGTGTAATCCCTCGCGGCGTCGCCCTCGAGCGCGGGCAGCGCCAGCGCCAGTTCTTTGGCTGCGCGAATGGCGCCGGGGCCGCACGATCGCAGGTCGCGCAGCGTCGCGGCCACGGCGGCGTCAAGCTCTGCCGCCGGCACTACCTGGTGCGCCAGCCCCATGCGCAGGGCGCGGGCGGCATCGAAGCGCGCGCCGGTGAGAAAGAGCGCGCGCGCGTGGCTCTGGCCGATCTTGGTGGCGACGAACGGCGCGATCGTCGCTGGCACCAGTCCCAGACGGACCTCGCTGAAAGCGAAGCGCGTATCGTCGGCGACGATCGCGATGTCGCAGCACGCGACCAGCCCCACGCCGCCGCCTATCGCCGCGCCGTGCACCCGCCCGACCACGGCGAGCGGGCACGAGCTGACGGTGGCGAAAAGAGCGGCCAGCGCCCGCGCGTCGGCGATGTTTTGCTCGCGCGTCCACGTCAGGCTGTCGCGCATCCAGCTCAGATCGGCCCCGGCGCAAAAGCTCGGCCCCGCGCCGCGCAAGACGATGGCGCGCAGATCGTCCCGCGCGCCCAGGTCGCGAAAAGCGGCGGTCAGCGACGCGATGAGCGCTGCGTCAAAAGCGTTGCGCACCTCAGGCCGGTCGAGTGTGACCGTGGCGACGCTGCCCTGGCTCTCGACGCGAAGGTGTGGATAGGTCGTCTCGGTCATAGATTCTTTCGCGTTTCTTCGCCGCGCTCGCGTGCGATGTTCTCGAATGCCCGCTCGATCGCCACCGGCAGCCGCGCTTCGTTGCCCCGCGCGGGATACGCGCCGCGCATGGCGGTGGCGATCTCTTTGCTCGCCGTCTCGCGGTCAGCGCCGCCGGCCACCGCCGCGCCGACATGCGCGCGCAGGCTGATGATCCAGTCGCGCAGGCTGCCCAGCGCTGTGGGTGGCTCGATGGGGCCGTGACCGGGAATGACGTGCTCGGCGCCCAGCTCTTCCAGCTTTTCGAGCGCGCGCGCCCAGGTCGAGGTGTCGCCGCCGGGCGGCATGGCCGGCACGAGATCGTTGAAGAGCAGGTCGCCGGCAAAGAGCACGCGCTGCTCAGGCAGCCACGCCACCGCGTCGCCGGGGCTGTGCGCGGTGCCCATTCTGATGAGATGCACCTCGATGCCGCCCAGGTAAATCACCAGTCGCTCGTCAAAGGTGACGCTCGGCAGCGTCAGCCGCACGCCGGCCACGGTCTCGGCATATGGCCCGGCGCGCCAGCCGGCGAGCTGCTCTTCGCCGCGCGCCGCCAGCACCTCGCGCACATCGCTCGACGCGATGATCGGGCAGGCGGCAAAGATCTGATTGCCATAGACGTGATCGCCGTGCGAGTGCGTGTTGAACAGACTGAGGTGACCCTGGCCGGCACGCTCGCGCGCCGCCTGATACAGCGGCGTCGCCTCGGCCACGCTGATGCCTGAATCGACGACCAGCGTGCCGTCTTTGCCGGCGCTGATGCCTCGATTGCAGACACCACCCAGCACGGCGCAGACGTTGGGCACGATCTCGCGCACCTGAAAATCTGGCATTGAGTTGCTCCGCTCGCTTTCTTTGGTGAGAGCGCCTGGCGCTCGCGCATTCCGCGCTCATTGTACTGCATGATGGCGCGCGTCTGCATGGCTGTGACGCGCGTGCCGCGAGGCCGATCTCATACGTTTGAGAATGGCATGGGGTCGCGCGCGGGCGCGCCCATTTTCCAGAATCAGAGGGGCATGGCACACTCATATGAGGCGTTTTTTGTGGTGTGGCGCGCTGGCGCTCGCGCTGGTGGTGACGGCGGGGTGCGGCAACGCGGCGACGAGCACGACGAGCCTGCCGACCACCAATATCGTCGTCCTGCCGACGACGGCGGCGACGGTGCCCGCGCTCACCGGCACCTGGGTGGCTCAGGCCTCTAGCTCGACGGAAAACATCGTCTACCTGTTCGTGCTGCGCGAGAGCACGAACGGCGCCATGACGGGCTTCTTCCACCTGTGTTTCGCCGCCACGTCGTCCAGCCAGCACAGCTCGGCGACGTATCACCTCGTCGGCACAGCGCACGGCGGCACGGCCACTATCTACATCCTGACGACCTCGACGACGGCGGATAACGCGACGGTCACGGCGAACGGCACGAGCCTTGATTTTACCCTACAAGAGCGCGGTGGACCAGCATCGGGCCACGCCGCGCCAGCGCCCTTCGCGACCTATCAGGCCGATTGCGCGGCCATCGGCGTGAGCAACGCGACGTGACACTTCCCCACGTACTCATTGCGTGTCGATAAGGAAGCCCTGGCCCCCTGGCCCGTGACGGCGCACTGCCGCTCAAAATAGACCTGCCCTGAGGAGGCTCCCTCGCCTCTGACAGATCGCCACACTTTCGCCACACCTTCGCGGGATGTTATCCATATTCGCCGGTGATAATAGAAAGCAGAATAGGTATGAGGAGGTGCACATCATGGCAGTGGCACAAGAAGGCGTCGCGCTCCGAACATTCTTTCTCGTGGGGCGTCGCGGCCAAACGTGGCGCAACGTGCTCTATCTCTTTCTGTGTTTTCCGCTGGGCATTACCTATTTCACGCTCCTCGTCTCACTGGTATCGACGGGCATCGGGCTGGTCGTCGTCGGCGTGGGCATCGTCCTCTTGGGTGTCACGATGTGGATCTGGTGGTTGCTGGCGGTCTTCGAGCGAGCGCAAGCACGGGCGCTGCTCGGAATCCAGATCGACGAGCCGCCGCCGCCGGACCAGCCCGGACAGACGCTCTGGCGGCGAATTCAGGCCTACGCGGGCTATGCCCCGACGTGGAAAGGGCTGCTCTTCGTGCTGGCGAAATTCCCGATGGGCATCGTGTCGTTCGCGGTGCTGGTCGCGGGCTTTTCGCTCGTGTTGTCGCTGATCTTCCTGCCGGTGTCCTATGCTGTGAATGTCTACATCAATAACACTGCTCACCTGGCCCCGTTTGAGTCGTACACCATCACGATCTGGGGCCAGCTCATTCTCGTCGGCACTTCCTTCGCGTGGTCTGATTTCCTGAAGTTGCTGCCGGCGACACTGGCGGGTCTCTTGCTCTGGTATCCAATGCTGCACGGCATGAACGGGCTGGGGTGGCTATACGGGCAATTCGCGCGGGTGATGCTGGGCGCGAGCGAGAGCGACCGGCGGGTGGCTGAGGCACGGGCGACGGCGGCGCGAGCACAGGCGCAGGCGCAGGCGGCGGAGCGGAGCCGGCAAGAGCTGATCATGAACGTCTCGCACGAGCTGCGCACGCCGATCGCGAATATTCGCGGTCACGTCGATTCGCTGCTGATGGCGACCGAAGCGGGCGGCGCGCCGCCGCCACCGCAAGAGGCGCAGCGCTATGTGGCGCTCGTGGCGCGCGCGCCCGAGCGGCTGGGCGATCTGGTCGATGACCTGTTGACGCTGGCGCGCGGCGATGCCGCCGAACTGCCGCTGATCATCGCGCCCACCAATGTCGCGGCGGTGGCGCGCGAAGTGTGCGACGCCCTGGCGCCACTGGCGCGCAACGAGCGCCAGGTGCGGCTCGTGTGCGAAGCGGACGCCGGCTTGCCGCCCGCCCGCGCCGATCGCCAGCGGCTGGCGCAAGTGCTGCTCAACCTCGTGCGCAACGCGATCGTGTATACTCCGGAAGGAGGCATTGTGGCTGTGCGCGTCTTTCTCCTGGATCAGCAGTGGATCGAGGTCGATGTCGCCGACACGGGCATGGGCATCGCCCCCGAAGATCTGCCGCGTGTCTTCGAGCGATTCTATCGCACTGACGCCTCGCGGGCGCGCGAGTTGGGCGGATTCGGCCTGGGCCTGTCGATCGCGCGCGAGCTGGTGCGGGCGATGGGCGGCTCGCTCGACGTGCGCCGCACCGTCGGCGAAGGCACGACGTTTCGCGTGGCGTTGCCCGTCGCGCGATAAGCACTAATACGGTAAGGGACGCGAGACACGAGAAACACGAAAGCAAGCGAAGAACAGGGGAATCTTTCGTGTTCTTCAGCATCCTTCGTGACCTTCGTATTCCGGGCCCCAGTCTGTTCGCGGGGAGCGTGAGGCATGGCGTCGATCTTGGTGGTCGAGGACGAGCGCGATCTGTGCAATCTGTTGCGCGCGCAGCTCGAAGCAGAGGGCTATGACGTGCGCCAGGCGTTCGACGGGCCGTCGGCGCTGGCGCTGGTGGCCGAGCGCGCGCCCGATCTCGTCGTGCTCGACTGGATGATGCCCGGCATGGACGGCCTGACGGTCTGTCGCCAGCTGCGCCAGTCGCATCTCATGCCCATCATGATGCTGACCGCGCGCGGCGAAGAAGTCGATCGCGTGCTGGGGCTGGAGGTCGGCGCGGATGATTATCTGGTCAAGCCCTTCAGCGTGCGCGAGGCGCTGGCCCGCGTGCGGTCACTCTTGCGCCGCGTGGCCCTCGACACCTTGAGCCGCGATCAGATTGGCGATGTCGTCACGCGCGGGCCGCTCGCCGTCAACGTGACGGATCACACGGCGACCATCGACGGCGTGCCGCTCGATCTGACACCACGCGAATTCGACCTCTTGGCGCTGCTCGCCGCCCACCCTGGGCGCGCCTTTAGCCGCGACTATCTGGTCGAGACCATCTGGGGCTGCGCGTCTGACGGCGACGATCGCCTGGTTGACAGCCATATCGTGCGGCTGCGCAAGAAGCTCGGCACACTCGGCGACAAGATCGCCACCGTGTGGGGCGTCGGCTATCGCTTCACCCTCTGAGCCTCTTGTGATGTTTTTCACATCCAAGCATTCCGCAACAAATTCGCCATACTTTCGCTCCAGTTTGATCATGACTGGCCACTAATATTATGTATGGAGCGAGCGACGACGATTGCTCCGCGCAACGCACGGCGAGAAACAGTTGATTGCTTGATGAAAGGCTTGACACATCATGGCCAATATGGTGACGAGTCGAGACGTCTCACAGACAGTCGCGCAGGGGGCGCTGGTGCGCGTCGAGCACGTGACGCGCACGATCGCGACGCGCGCGCAAAAGACGACGATTCTGGATGATGTGACCTTCGCGGTGCCAGCCAGCAGCCTCTTTGCCATCAATGGCCCGTCGGGCAGCGGCAAATCGACGCTGCTCAATGTGCTGACGGGCATCGACCGGCCCACGAGCGGGCGCGTGATCTTCGACGGCACCGAGATTCGCGGGCGGGGCGAAAATCAGCTCGCGCGCTGGCGTGGGGAGCACGTGGGCATCGTCTTCCAATTCTTTCAGCTGGTGCCGACGCTGACGGCGAGTGAAATTGTCGAGCTGGCGCTCGAGCTGGGGGGCAATCGGCGCTTCGCGGGCGGCAAGCGCCGCGCGCGGGCGATCGAGTGCCTCACGCTGGTCGGCCTCGCCGATCTGGCGCATCGCCTGCCCAGCCAGCTCTCAGGCGGGCAACAGCAGCGCGTCGCCATCGCCCGCGCGCTGGCCAACGATCCCCCCGCCATCGTGGCGGATGAGCCGACGGGCAACCTCGACTCGCATACGGCGACGCAGGTCTTCGATCTGTTGGCTGAGCTGCCGCGCCAGGGCAAGACGGTCATCTATGTGACGCACGATCCGCGCCTGGCGGGCCGCGCCAGCGCGGGCATCACGCTGCTCGACGGGCATATCGTCAGTCAGAGCGGCGACGCCGGGGCGGAGGTTCGCGGGAAATGAGGAGTCCTCTGTTTCACAAGGCGCTGGCCGACGTGCTGCGCCGCCCGGTGCGTACCATTCTCGTGCTGCTGGGCATTCTCATCGGCGTCATGGGACTGACGGCGATCAACGTCACCAACGACGCCATCACCGGCGCGCTCAACTATAGCGCCAACGAGACGCGCGCGGCGAATATCATCTTTTATACGCAATCCGTCGATCCCGCGCTGGCGCCACAGCTCGCCGCCCTGCCCAATGTACAAGATCTGCAATTGGTGACGAGCGAGAGCACGCGCTGGCAAGTTCCTGCCGCGCCCGGCCACGTCAACATCAACATCGCGGCGTATGCCGACCCTACACACGTGACAGTCGATCCCTTTCAGGTGACGAGCGGGCGGCTGCCAAATTCAGGAGAGATCGCGCTCGACTTCACGGATTCGACGCTCAGCCCGGTCGAGCTTGGCGACACGATCACTGTCGACGGCGCCAACGGGCCGGTGCGGCTGCTCGTCGTCGGGCTGACGCGCACGCTCGGCCTGACCAGCGCGGGCTTCAATGGGGCCGCGCGCGGGATCATGACGGCCGCTGACATGCGGACTGATTTCGGATTGAACGGGCCAAACGTCGTCCAGGCGCACGTGAGCGATCCGAGCCAGATCAAAGCGACGCTCCTGGCCATGCGCTCCATCTTGCTAGCGCACGGCGCGGTCATCGAGGGCCTCAATTACGATCCAAATCCTTTCGGGCCGGGACCGCTGCCGGGCCTTTTCACCATCATGCGCGTGATGTCGCTCATCGCGCTGGTGCTCAGCGCGATCCTGATTTTCAACACGATTACGACGCTGGTGACGGAGCAGACGAAGATCATCGGCACGATGAAGGCGATCGGCGGCTCGCGCGGCACGATCGTGCGCAGCTATCTGACGTCGGTGCTGATCTATGGCCTGGCGGGCACGACGCTGGGTCTGGTCGCGGGCCTGTTTGGCGGCTTCTGGTTCACAAGCTATATTACGTCGATCATCGCGCTCGACATCGGACCGTTTCAGGTCTCGGCGGGAGTGATCGCGCTGTCGATCGCCATCGGCATGCTGGTGCCGCTCGCCTCGGCGCTGTGGCCGCTGTGGAACGGCACGCGCATCACCGTGCGCGACGCGATGGCGGCCTATGGCGTGAGCGCGGGCAACGGCGGCGCGACCGATCGCTCGCCCCGGCGGATTCGCGGCGTGCCGCAGATCGTGCTGCTCGGCGCGCGCGGGCTGTTTCGCCGCCCCGGGCGCGCGGCGCTGACGCTGGTGACGCTGGCGCTGGCGGGCACGGCCTTCCTGGGCGTCTATGCCACGACGCCCTCCGTCAACCCGCCGCTCAGGGGGCTTTTTGGCACCGACAAGTTGGACATTACGCTGGGCGTGAACCCGACGACGACAGCCAGGCTGCAATCCGCCCTGGCGACGGTGCCCAATATCGCGCGGGTCGAGCGCGAGGGCGCCGATGTCCTCCCGACGAAGTGGGGGTATCTGCTGGTGCAGGGCTTCCAGCCCGATACGCAGGTGTATCGCTATCACCTGATCGCCGGCCGGTGGTTCGATGGCGACGAGCCAGGGGCGATTATCATCAGCGATCTGGTAGCCCAGCGAACAGGCCTCAAGGTCGGCGGCACGCTGACGCTCGACGCTATCGTCAAGACCGAGACGTTTCACATCGTCGGCGAGGTGCACGACTTGAATGGCGGCACAGGCCTCATCGGCACGTCGATCACGACGATCAACGATCTGATCAATCTCAACGACACTCCGCCTGACCAGGTGACAGGCGCGCTGATCATCGCACAGGACCGCTCGACCGGCGCCGTCAACCAGCTGGCGACGGCCATCGATACGACGCTGAGCGCGCAAGGGCTGAACCCCAGCGTGGCGACGCGCCAGCAATACATCCAGCGCAGTCAGTCGCAGTTCCAGATCATCTATTACCTGCTAGGCATCATCGCGGTGATCGTGGGTCTGGTCGGGATCCTGGGTCTGGCGAATACGCTGACGACCTCCGTGCTCGAGCGGCGGCGCGAGATCGGCATCTTGCGCTCGATGGGCGCTTCGAGCTTGCAGGTGGCGACGGTCTTTTGGGTCGAAGGCTTGTCGCTGGGGGCGATCGCCTGGGTGGTCGCGGTGGTTCTTGGCGTGCCGGCGGCGCTCGGCTTCGTGGCGCTGATCAGCCAGGAGCTGGTGCCGCTGCAATTCTCGTTCAACCCGTTGGGCTTCGGGCTGATGCTGGTGATCATGGCGGCGATCGCCACGCTGGCGAGCTTTGGGCCGGCGCTCTCGGCGTCGCGGGCGCGCATCGCGGATATCTTGCGTTACGAATAATCGGGCGATCGGCGCCCCTCACGCCTCCCCAATACAGCGGGGAGGAGGTTTTTTAGCGGTCGCGCGCATTTCGCCCTACTCTTGTCATAGCTGCTATAGTGGGTGCATATCAGGCGAACAGGCCAGTCAACCACATGGAGGATAGGAATATGCCCCTCTTTCGCCGGCGGCGGGCCGCCAGCAACATCGCACTCCCAGAGAGCGGCGCAAGCTCGACCTACCTTTTCGGGCGATCGCGCACCGAGATTAGCCGGCTCGATATGCAGCACTATATGTTCCGCCAGGTCTTTCACGGCGACTATTCCGCGCCGCTGAGCACTCCCGCCAGCATTCTCGACGTGGCCTGCGGCACCGGCCTGTGGGCAACCGTCATGGCAACGCGCTTCCCCGCCGCCTCGATTTTCGGCTTCGACAAAAATCCCGCGCAATTCAACTCTGTACGCATCCCGACCAATTGCACGCTCATCGCGGGCGACGCGCTCGAGCGCTTTCCCTTCGGCGAGGGTGATTTCGATTTCGTCATGGCGCGCGCGAATTCGGCGTATGTGCCGCGCGACCGCTGGCCGGCTCACCTCACCGAGATGTTCAGGGTGACGCGCCCCGGCGGGTGGATCGAGGTGCGCGATTTCGGCGTCGTCGAGAGCCGCAGCCCCGCCGTCACCGACCTGACCGCGCGCTTCACGCAACTCGCCGCGCAACTGGGCATTTATCCCGGCGTAGGGCCGCACCTCGCCGCGCTTTTCGCCCGGCTGCCATTGACGAGCGTGCACATTCAGCACAGGCAGGTGACGGCGCACCCGCGCGCGCTTTTCGCCCGCACGCAGGGGGGCGAGCTGATGATCAACGACTATCTGGCCGTGCTCCAGCGCGTCGCTCCGCTGGCGGCGCACTTTGGCCTGGCCACGGAGAGCGAATGGCGCACCACCCTCGCCGCCGCGACATTCGAGGCGCAACACTTTCCCAGCCGTGTCATACTCACCAGCGCCATCGGCCGCAAGCTCTGAGCCGGGTGATCGCTCACTCGCCCGGCTCAGGCGGGCTGGAAAAAGCGGTGAAACCAGGCCAGGACTCGTGTTCGGGGATGACAAAGCCTTGGGGGTGATAGAGCGAGCCGGCGCCATCCACGCGCAGCGTCGCGCCAGAAGTGAAAGACGAGGCGGGCGAGAGCAAAAAGATGATGGCGGCGGCAATCTCGCTTTCCGTTCCCATGCGGCCCGCTGGAATCTCTTTGGCAATCTGACCCAGCATCGAGCGGATGGACTCGTCGTAGTTCTTCAATCCGCTTGAGTCGATCACCCCCGGCGCGATGGCGTTGACGCGAATGCCATAGCGCGCCCATTCGACGGCGAGCGTCTGTGTCAGATTGACGACGCCGGCGCGCGCCGCCGCGCTATGGGCAAAGCCGGGGAAGCCGCGCCACATCTCGATGACGATGTTGACGACGGCGCCCCCGCGCTCGCGCATACCGTGATTAAAGGCCGCCTGCGTCATATAGAACGTGCCGTAGAGGTTCGTCTCGACGACGGCGTGCCAGCCCTTGGGTGTGATGGATTCAGTGGGACTGGGAAACTGCCCGCCGCCGTTGTTGACCAGCCCGTCGACGCGCCCGTGCCCGGCGACGACATCGCTGAAAAGCGCCTCGACCGACTCAGGATCGCGAATGTTGACGCGATGCATCGCCGCCTTGCCGCCAGCCGCGAGAATCTCGTCGCGCGTGGCTTCCAGGTGGCCGGGGGCGCGCGAGCAGAGGATCACCGTCGCGCCGAGCGCGGCCAGCTCGCGGGCGGTCGCGCGCCCAATGCCGGTGCCCCCGCCGCTGATCACGACGACCTTGCCGTCAAAAAGCCCCTCGCGATAGATGGAGTGGATGGCTGACTCGCCTGGCATAGCTTCTTTCCTCTCTTTGCTTTGGCGCGACGATTGAAAGCCCGCCTGTGGGCCTGCGGGCCGCGAAGTCGGCCTTATTCCGAACTCACGTTTCTCAGTGTCGCTTCAGCTCGACCACGCCGTCGCGCACGCGCGCGTCATAGCGCGGCTCTGACGATGTGGCCGGCCCGGTGACGACGCGCCCCGTCGTCAGGTGAAAGCGCGAGCCGTGCCAGGGGCAGGTGACGACATCGCCGGCGAGCGTGCCTTCGTCGAGCGGGCCGCCTGCATGCGTGCAGGTGGCGGCGATGGCGGCGATCTTGTCGCCCAGGCGCACCAGCACCACCGGCACGCCGCCCACCACGACGCGCGTCAGCGCGTTCTCAGGGATGCCGGCGAGGGCGCCCACCGCCTCATAGTCCTCAGTGCTGTGCTCCCACGCCGTGTGATTGACGTTGGTGCCGTGGTGAAAGACCATGTCGCCGCCCAAAAAGCCCGCGACGGTGACGAGCGCGAAGGCGGCGAAGCCGATGATCGCCGCTGTCACGGTATCGCCCGTGCTCGCTTGCAGCCGCAGCACGCCCGACACCAGATAGGCGATGAACGCCAGGATGTTGAGCGCGCCGTGGGTCAGGCCGACGGTGCGCTCGGCGCCATAGGTGTCGGCCCAGTCGGCCAGGCCGGTGCCGATCGAGCCAAGCATGCCGGCCAATCCCGCCGCAAGCGTCACCTCGGCGGCGCGCGGCGCCCATACCGACGCCCCCGGCGCCGCCAGCCAGATGATGTCGAGTACGGCGGTCGTTACGACGCCGCCGATGGCGACATCCGTCAGCAGCGGATGCAGCGGGTGCCGCAGCCACGTGCCGTTCAAAAATGACTTGACGGGGCGACGCCCCTTGCCCTTGGCGAGATAAATGGTGTTGATCGCGTTTTGCAAGCCGTCGCTCAACCGCTCGATGACCCGGTTCGCCATGTCGCACCTCGTTTCACGCATGCCACGACACGATGATTCTCCGCGCTGAAGACAAGACCGCTCAGATCATAGCGGCCTGCCCGTTGCCTTGTCAAAATCCATCCCCTTCATCTCCCTCAAACAGGATTGTGAAGATTCACCATCGAGCACTTTGCCAAACGCATAGACGTTTTGCCTGACGGCTGGTAGAATGAAGCGAACAGAGCCGCCAGATTTTACGGAAAGCGAGCGAGTAGGCGATGAGCGAAGAATGGCCCACGTTTCCCTCGTCGGTCGAGGGAGCGACGCCCTTCCCTGAGTTTCCGCCGGGGCAGACGGTTGTGCCCGGCGGCTATCTGTCCCTGCCGTCGCGCCCGCTCTCCGCGACATCCCAATTGCGGGCGCGGCAGCGGGCCGACGCCGCGCAGCAGGCGGTGAGCGAGCTGAGCGTGCTGACCGAGCAACTGCTCGAGCTGCCGGGGAGGCTCGATCGCGCCAGGCTGGCGACCGCGCGCGGACGTCAATTCGTCGCAGCGGTCGAGTCTTTCGCCGATCTGGCGAGCATGGCGTGGCGCGGGATGGCTGAGGATACATTCGAAGAGACGACGAACAGCCAGGCCTATCGCCAGCTCGCGGTGGCGGCGGCGCGGCGCGTGAGCCGGCTGCAACAAGAAGCGGCGACTCCGGTGGCGTCGGGCAACTGGCGCGATCTCGTCGGCAAAAAGGGACGCAACGCCGGTCCGCTCACGCGCTGGCGCATGGATCGCATCTCAGCGGCGCTCGCGCGCTGGCGCACCGCTCTGGGTGTCAGCGAGGGTCGCGCGCCCAGCATGGCGGCGCTGGGCCGTGCCCTTGAAGACGTGCGATCCGCTGTGGGCTGGGCCGGGCTGGATGGCGGCACCCTGGTACTGCAACGAATCGTGACGCTCTGGCCGCTGATCGTGGGCGGCATCATCGGCGTGTTGCTCATCGCCGCAGCCACCGGGGCCTTCGCGCTCAAGCTCGACAATGCCTCATCGCTCACTGTCGCGGCTGGCTTCGTCGCGCTGCTGTGGATCGCGCATCTGGCGCTTTTCACGGGTGGGCGCTCGCTGGGGGCGCGCATGGGCCCGGCGCGGCGTCGCCTGATGGAAGGCGAGCGCCACAGTGTGGAAGGCGCGCTGGCCGGCTGGCGCTGGAGCGCGCTCGTCATCATCGGGCTGAGCATGGTGGGGGGGACCGCGCTGGCGAGCTATCATCTGCAATCCGCCGGACGGGCGATCATCAGCTCGAGCCAGTTGTTTGCGCAGGGAGTGCGCGCGCTGGCGAGCGGCGACGCGCTGGCCACGCTCGTCGTGCTGGCCGGCGGGCTGCTCATCGCGCCGTTGCTGGTGACGCTGCCCGCCACTCTGACCTATCAGGCGCAGCTCGCGCGTGACCTGGCTGGCAGTCCGCGCCAGATGCCCCACGCACGGCGCGTGATGCTGCCTTTCGCGCTCGGCGCTTTGGGAGTGCACACGTTCGTGGCGCTGTCTGTCACGCTTGTCGCGCTGGCGCTCTTTGGGCGGCTGCCAGGGCCGTTGACGCGCCTCGGCGGAGTGGCGATCACCTGGCAGGGCGTCATCATCGCCAGCGTGATCTTCGCGCTCTATCTCGCGGCGGTCGAGGTGCCGTTTCGCGCCGGCATGGCGCGCTGGCGCGCTGGACGGCTGGCCGCCATCGACACCGGCAAGCACGAGCTGACCGCGAAGCTCAATCGGCTGGCCCCTGAGCCTGAGGCCGCAACCGACGACGTCACGACGATGCAATATAGCGTGGCGCGGCTACAATATCTGCGGCTGCAAGAGGACGACGCACGTCATGAGTCAATGGGAGCCTTCGCGCCGGTGGCGACGCTCTTCGCCGCGCTGATCGTTCTCATCATCGCCGCCCTGGCCGGTGACGCCATCGCGCGCTTCGCGACTCTCGCGCGCTTTTGATCGCCAAAGACACAATCGCGCCCTGGCGCTCACGAAATCGTTTTGTGCAGGCTCGCCAGGAATTCGGCGTTGTCTTTGGTCTTCGAGATCTGGCCGATGACGGCTTCCATCGCGTCGAGGCCGCGTTGCTCGGCCAGTGTCGTAAACATACGGCGCATCGTGACGATGGCGCGCAGGCTGCGCTCATCGAGCAACAGATCGTCGCGGCGCGTGCTCGACCGCGAAAGATCGAGCGCGGGGAAGACGCGGCGCTCGGCCAGCTTGCGGTCCAGCGTGATCTCGCAGTTGCCCGTCCCCTTGAATTCCTCATAGATCGCGTCGTCCAGGCGCGAGTTGGTGTCGATGAGCACCGTCGAGACGATGGTCAGGCTGCCGCCTTCTTCGATGTTGCGCGCCGCGCCGAAGAAGCGCTTGGGGGGATAGAGCGCCACGGGGTCGAGGCCGCCAGAGAGCGTGCGGCCAGAGTTGGGCACCGCCAGATTATAGGCGCGGCCCAGGCGTGTCAGGCTGTCGAGCAGCACCACCACGTCGCGGCCCGACTCGACGAGCCGCTTGGCGCGCTCGAGCACCATTTCGGCGACGCGCGTGTGCGTCTCGGGCGCTTCGTCAAAAGTCGCGCTGACCACTTCGGCCTTGACCGAGCGGCGCATGTCGGTGACTTCTTCGGGACGCTCGGCGATGAGCGCGATGATCAGATGCACGTCGGGATGATTTTGCGCGATCGAGTTGGCGATGCTTTTGAGCAAAATCGTCTTGCCGGCTTTGGGCGGCGCTACGATGAGCGCGCGCTGCCCGCGCCCGATCGGCGCGACCAGGTTGATGAGCCGGCCCGTGATATTCGCCGGACCCGTCTCCAGATTGAACATCTTGTCGGGAAAGATGGGGGTCAGCGCCTCGAAATGGGGGCGCCGCTTGGCGATCTCGGGGTCCATGCCGTTGACGGCCTCGACGCGCAGCAAGCCGTAATACTTTTCGCTCTCTTTGGGCGGGCGCACCTGGCCCGACACCATGTCGCCGGGGCGCAGGCCAAACCGGCGAATCTGCGATTGTGAGACATAGACATCCGTGTTGCCGGGCAAAAAACGCTCCTGGCGCAAAAAGCCGAAGCCGTCGTCCACGGTCTCGAGCAGACCGGCGCTGAAGATGTTGCCTTGCTGCTCGCTGTGCATCTGCAACAGGCGAAAGATCAGATCGGGCTTGCGCATGGTGGTATACCCGGAAAGATCCAGCTCGCGCGCAATATCACGTAGCTCTTCGATCGTTTTCGGCTCTAATTCCGTGATATTCACTCGGGTAGGGCGCGGATTGGGTGCGACGGCTGTCTCATGTTTAACCCAAGACATATTCGACGCCCGGCTCCTCTCTGTGGTGTACATGCAGGCTCTTCTCTTTGTGTGATTGGTGATAGCGCGGCATATGGGGCTGGCCCGCGTGTGAGGCGGGAAATCAGGCACGCCGCGCCTGGGGGGAATGAAAAGGCTCCTGGGGGAAGCAATACGTCACACGGCACCTGTCATCGCGCGCCCAGAGATCTCGATGAGACGCGCTCGCACAGACAGCGCCAGTTTCGTGGTGGGGGGGATACATGCGGCGCACATCAGGCCGCATATCCGCACCTTGCGATGGGCAACCCAACGGATGGCCCAAAAGAGGGGGTGGCTCGCGTCCCTTTCTCGCATTCGATTCCATCGGGGCGAGCCACACCGCACCACGATGCTCAACGGTTTTGGTTGCTGATCATTCGCCAATGGCCTCAGGGTTGTCGCCTGAGTGGCTCATAGCTCGTTCTCAGTATACCACTTCAGCAGCCGTTGCGCAAGGTGTCCTGTTCGCGCTTGCCAGCGCCTGCCGGCGGACGCGCTCGGCCTGGGCGAATCGGGGCCACATCCGAAAGGCCCATTCGCTCAGCATACGCTCCGTCCAGGCCAGGCCGCGCTCGTCGAGTCCACAGGTGACGGCGCCGTGCTTGTGCGCGTGAGCCTGGGCGCGCGGCAGCGGCGAGCCGAACCCTTGCGCGTAATGGACGATCTCATGCGCCAGGATGGCGATGCGGATCACGTCGGGCACGCCGGGGCTGTCGAGCAATCCATTGAGCACGATCTCGCTCTCCTGCTCGTCCAGCGACATGCGAATGCGCCCCAGCCGGCGCTTCCACGTATAGCCGTAGCCGGCGCGGATCTCGTTGACGCGCGGCACGTCCGCGAAATGGTCGCGCCAGAGGGCATCGACGAGGCGCGCCACGCGCAGGTCGGTGCCGTCAACGGGTTGGGCGTCTTTCCAGGTGATCGAGGGTGCGGTCATGAGGCGCTCCTTCTCACGATTGCACCAGATCCGCTACGATCACGAGCCGCGAGCTATCGACCATATAGGGATAGCACGTCAGCAGCGTGAGCACGGGGGTCTGGCTCGCGTCCAGCACTGATAGGTTCGACGGTGAGATGATCAGCAACTCGCGCACGCGAAATTGCAACGTCCCCTGGGGCGTCTGGATGTAGATTGCATCATTCACCGCCAAAGAGTCAAGATGCCGGAACACGGTGCCGTCATGGGAATAGAGAATGGCGTTGCCGTCGGAGCCTGGGTAGGCCGAATAGACGAAGTGCGTCACGTACGGCCCTGGCGCTACGACCATCCATCCCTGCACCAGCCCGCGCTCGACGATGGGCGCATTGACGTGAATCGCGGGGATGATGATGCGCAGCGTCGAGTGCGTGTCGCTGGGTTGGGTCTGATAGCTGGTGAGAGTGGCGTTGAGCTGCTGGAAGTAGGCCGCTACCTGGGGCGGCGGCACGATGGAGCCGGGCGCGGCGGGCGTCTGGTCGCCACCGCGCGGGCCACTGACGTGCTGCCAGGTTGACGTGGCCAGTGAGACGATGCGGCCCGGTGAGACGCGATAGATCACCAGGCCGCTGACAAGGCCGACGACGGCTGCGATGGCAGTCGCAAATGCGAGCCGTCGCCAGGGCGGGCCGTGCTTCTTGGGGTGCCGGCTCGCCGGCTCGCGTGTGGTTGCGCTCATCCCGTTGCTCCCAAAAATCTCTGCCTATCCCTGGCCCTGCTCACCTCTTTCCCTGAGGAATAAGAAAACGAACACCTAGCGCACCTGCCTGCGGCGCGCCTGATCGCGCAGCGTCGCGAGCGGCGCGCCGTAACGGCGCAGCGTCGTCACGCCTATCACCAAGCGCGCCAGCTGGTGGCGCGCTTGGCCGAGCCATCCCCTGGCGCCCGCGATGGTTTGCGCGTCGGCGGCCAGCGCGTCCTCGATCAGCGGTGCCGCAACCGCGCGCTCGGCCAGCGATGCCTGCTCCCACAGCGTGACGCAGCGCGCCACCAGATCCACGCGGCCCCGCGCGATCTGGCCAAGCGTCACGACATCGCCGCAACGCTGCGCCGTGCGGGCAGCCTGGGCTAATTCCGCCAACATCTGGCAGACGGTCAACAGATCATCCATGATCATGCTTCCTTCTTCTGTATGAGTGGGGTGTCGCCCTACCCTCCTCGCGATCAGCGCACCGATTGCACCTGCACCGGCGCGGGGCCGCTGGCGTTGCCCGGCGTGCCCGTGGCGTCATGCGCCGACACCACCTGGCGCCACGTCTCGAGCAGCGCCTCGAAGTGCGCGATGACTTCGCCCAGCGGCGCGGGATCTTTGCTCATGTTGGCCTCGATCAGCCGCCGATAACAATAATCATAGATACGGTGGAGGTCTTCCGAGACGTTCCCCGCGCGATCGTCCAGCGTGGAGTCAAGCTCGACGATGATATTTTGCGCGCGACAGATCGCGTTGTGCGCAACTTCGAGCTGGCGATCGTCGAGTGCCATGCGCGCCCGGCGCATGAATTTGAGCGCTCCGTCATAAAGCAAGACTACGAGCTGCCCCGGCGAGACCGTGAGCGCCTGGGCCTGCTGATAGTGCTGGCGGGCGCGTTGCGCTTGCACCGCCGCCAAAGCCGCGTTGGCCGATGTCGTCATCGTTGCGAGAACTCCTTCTCTTTTGAGAGCAGAGGAAGGCCGGCGCACGCGCCGGCAGACTGCTCGCCCCATACACAGCATACGCGCCGCGTGGGGAACTGTTTGGCACATCTCACCAATCGGCATCCACACGTCGCGACTTGAGTCTGGGTCATCGATACCACCAAGAATGGGGACCTTCGCCCATAGTCTGCCTGATGGTTGATTCTTTACAATGGGCAGTGGATGGGAGGGCCGCGCCATGATAGAACTCACCCGCTTCGATGGCTCTCGTTTTTACGTCAACGCTGAGTTCATCGAATTTGTCGAGACCACGCCCGACACGATGGTCTCACTCATCGATCATAAGAAGCTGCTCGTGCGCGAGCCGGCGGAAGAGGTCGTGCGCCGCATGCTCGACTATCGCATGCGCATCGGCGGCGTGTCACCCGCGATGATGACGGCCATGCTGCGCTGGGCCAATCATCCGCGCGACGACGACTGCGACGACGAGTCTGGCACCGGGAGTGAGGAGGATCAGCGCTGATGGATCTCTCGACGATCATCGGACTGGCCGTCGGTTTTGGCTCGCTCATCTTGTCCGTGCTGTTGGAGGGTGGCTCGCCGGCATCGTTCATCCAGTTCTCGGCGATGCTCATTGTCTTTGGCGGCACGCTTGGCGCAACACTCATCGCCTATCCGCTCGATTGCGTCAAAAAACTGCCCACGCTTCTGCAAATCTCGATCAAAAAGCAAGAATATAACGTCCACGAGCTGGTCGATACGTTTTCGTCGCTTTCCGAAAAAGCGCGCAAAAACGGCTTGCTGGCATTGGAATCCGCGACCCAAGAGATTCAGGACCCTTTCATGAAGCAGGCGATCATGCTCGCGGTTGACGGCACCGAGGCCGGCACGCTCAAGAATATCCTCGAGACACAGGTCGAGCATCTCGAGGAGCGGCATGAGGTGTTGATCGGCATGCTCGAGGCGATGGGCGGTTTCGCGCCGACGATGGGCATCATCGGCACCGTCATGGGACTGGTGCACGTGCTCAGCAATCTGTCGGATCCCAACTCGCTCGGCCCCAAGATCGCCGTCGCTTTTATCGCGACGCTGTGGGGCGTCGCGTCGGCGAACCTGATGTGGCTGCCGCTGGGCAGCAAGCTCAAGCGCAAGAACCACGAAGAGATCTTTTTCCGGATGATGGTGATCGAGGGCGTGCTCGCGGTGCAATCGGGCGAGAATCCGCGCCTGGTGCGCCAGAAGCTCGAGGGCATGGTGCCCGCGAGCGGCAAGAAAAAAGACGACGAGGCTGGCGCAGCCGCCGTTGGTGAGGAACAGACCGAGAGCAAGCGTGCCGCCTGAGCACAGGCGCTGATTTCATGCGCGAGACGCTAGAGGAATCGATATGGCAAATCAGCCCAATCCCGGCGCGAGCGATCCCGGTGCGACCGGTGCCGCCAGTGACGAGCCGATGCGAGACGAGATAAGCGGCGACGAGCTGTCGTCGTTGCTCGACGGCGATTCCGCCGCGCCACAGCCCTTCGCCACAGCCGAGCCGCCATCCTCGCCGGTCGCACCGGTCGCACCGGTCGCACCGGTCGCACCGGTCGAACAGGCTGAACAGGGCGCGCCGACTGCGGCGATAGAGACGCTAGGCGACATGATCAGCGAAGACGAGCTGGCCGCTCTGGGAGCGCTCTCGACCGGCGACAAACCCGTGGCGAGCGCTCTCAAGCCACCACCCGCGCCGGTCGCGCCGGTCGCACCGGTCGCACCGCCGCCCAGCACGTTCGAGCCGATCATGCCAGCGGAGGAAGCAACCGTCAGTGAAGGTGGCATCGGCCTCTTGATGGATGTGCCCCTGCGTGTCAGCATTGAGCTGGGTCGCATCAGCATGACCGTGCAACAGGTGCTCGCGCTCGGTCGCGGCTCGATCATCGAGCTGGATCGCCTGGCTGGCGAGCCGGTGGACATTTTGGTCAACGATAAGCTCATCGGTCGCGGCGAAGTCATCGTCGTCGATGAGTATTTCGGCGTCAAAATCACTGAGCTGATCGAGCCGAAGGGGTAGCGCGACATGGCCCGCAAAAAGAAAGTCGTCAAAGAGAATAGTGAGCGCTGGCTGCTTACCTATGCGGACCTCATCACGCTGTTGATGGTCTTTTTCGTGCTGCTCTTCGCCATGTCACACACTGACACGAAAAAGTTTCAAGCGCTGGCCGCGTCGCTGCGCAACGCCTTCAACGTCAGCAGCACGACCGGCTCACAGCCCTCGGTGGTGGCCAACAGCAACGGATCGTCCACCAGCGTCATCGAGCAGCAAGACTTTCAACAGATTCAAGCGACGATTCAGCAAATCGAGGCATCGCAAAGCATCCCAACCAATCTCATCACCGCCCAGATCACCAAAGAGGGCATCTCGGTCACGCTGTCGGGCGAGCTGCTCTTCTTCAACGGCACGAACCAGATCAAGCCCGACGGTCTGGTGCTGCTGCAACGTCTGGGCGCCATCATCAGCAAAATCCCCAATCAGGTGCGCGTCGAGGGGCACACCGACAACATTCCCGTCCAGAGCGCGCAATATCCCACGAACTGGGAGTTGTCGGCGGCGCGCGCCGTCGCTGTCGTGCGCTATCTGGCGGAGGATTCCGGCGTAGCGGCCCAGCGACTTTCGGCGGTGGGCTTTGGACAATATCAGCCGATAGTTCCTAACGACACTCGCGCGCATCGCGAGGAAAATCGCCGCGCGGTCATCGTCATTCTCTATAGCGCCAACACGGCGCCTTCACCGTGACCGGCGGCAAGAGTCAAGGGGAACGAGCGACACGATGAAAAAGATGGTGCTCTTTGTGGTGGCCGGGCTGGCCCTGGTGGCGATTTCGGCGACCGCGACTTATTTCGTGCTGGCGCCCAAGCTTGGCAGCGGCGCGAGCAACGGCCAGGTCAAAGCTGTCGATGCCACCCCGATTCCGTCCTACGACGTGGGACCGATCTATACGATGCAGACGCGCGTCGTCAACCTGGGCGATCCGGGGGCGAACCGCTATCTCAAGATTCAGATCGTGCTCGAGTTTCAGCCCGGAGTCGATAAGCAGTCGGATGTCACAACCAAGCTCTCGCAGCGTGAGATCGCCTTGCAAGATATTATCACGACGGTGCTGAGCACGAAGACGACCAGCCAGCTTCTGACCGCTGCGGGCAAAGACGAGCTGAAACAAGAGCTTATGCAACAATTTCAGCCGATGCTCGCCGACCTGCACCTGCGAGACATCCTCTTTCCTGAGTTTGTCATGCAATAGGCGGGCCGGCGGCTGATGGCCTCCTATAATGAAACCAGGGCCTCGATCAGGTTGGAAGAAAGGGCGATCCCTCACCTTCAACCGTCTCTCCGGCGCGATGTAATGGAAAGAGAGAAGGATGCGAAGGCAAGGACGCGAAAGGAAGACTCGCATGGAAGCACACAACGACACCTGGCAACAGGCTCTCATGCGCCGCATGCTGGCCGACCGCCGGTTGGTCATCGCCATCGCGGTGGTCGTGCTGCTCGGCATGGTGGCCCTCGCCTCGGCGGCGCGCGGCGACACCAGCTCACCGATGGCTGGCGCGGTGCTGGCCCCAGCGGTCACGGCCACGAGCCTGCCGCTGAAGGCCACGCCGGCCGTGCTGGCGACGCCCCCCAGCCACACCAGCCATCACGCGCCAGTTAGCGCCGTCCGCTCTGGCTCTGCCCCGACGGTTGCCACGCATGGAACCACGCGCGCGGCGGCGACATCCGCTGCCAGGCCCGCAGCCACCGCCACGCCCAACAGCGAAGCCCAGACACCGCTCGTGCTCACCGACCCAAGCGCGACGCCGGTGACATCCGACCAGCCCTGGTGGCAGGGCGCACTCGACGTGACATGGAAGCTGGCGCTGGTCATCGCGCTGATCTATCTCGCCATGCGCGCGCTGGCGTTTTTCAAACAGTCCGGCTTTGGCAAGACGGGCGCGAAGATCGGCGGCAAGCAAGGTCGCTTTTTCGAGCAGATCGAAGAGATCCGCCTGTCGCCACAGCACACCCTGCACGCGGTGCGCGCCGGCAACAAAGTGTTGCTCCTGGCGCGCACGGGCGGCCATCTGCGCCCGATCGGCGAGGTGAATCCGGATGAGGAAGCCGACCCCATGCTGGCGCTGCCGGCGGAAAGCTTCACGCGCCAGATGATGCGCGCGTGGGCGGGCATCTTGCCACCGTCGCCCGCGCCTGGTGAGGCGCCTGCCGTCAGCGATGAGACCAGCGTTGGGGCGGCGCGCGATTCCGATGATGGCGATCTGGTGGCCGACGCCAGCGACGATGATGTCATCGACGCGAAGTGGGTGACGGTGCAGCCGGATACGACACCAGCCGCCTCGCCCGTCGCCGACGCCGCCGTGCCGGCACCCAAGCGGGGCGTGGCTCGCGCCAGCGACAAGTCTGGACAGTTCGACGAAACGACGGAGCGCGACATTCTCTGGTACGCTGAAGAACACGGCGTGAGCGCCGCCGCCGGGCGCTATGGCCTGACCCGCCAGCGCGTGACCGCCATGCGCGTGCGCTATGAGCGCGACCGCGCCGCCAAAGAACTGGCCCAGCATCGCCGCGAGCGCGAGCGCGCCGAGCAGTACCTGACCCGCCAGCCCGCGCACGCCGGACCCGAGACGCCGGACCATCATCACGCCGCCGAGCCTGAGAGCTTCACGCCGCTGACTGCCACCACCCGCGCCTCGCTGGCCAGCACGGCCTATTCCCGCGCGGGGGGGCGCGGGGGCCCAAAACCCCCCCCCCCCCCCCCAAAACCCCCCCCCCCCCCCGGCGCCGGGCCCCCCCCCGCCCGCAACGCCCCCGCCGCGTCGATCGCGCAACAGCTCGCCGCCCGCTTCGGCATTCGCGTGCAAAATCCAGCGAAGTGAGGTCGCGAATGCCAAACATGCGAAGTGGGACGAAGGACACGACAAATCTCTCGTGTCTTACGTCCCAGCTCATTTTGGAGCCGGCGGCTAAAAGCAGCGCCCGCGATCACGAAGGCCACGTTCACGGCCTGTTGTCTCGCCGGTAGAGGCGGCTTGCATCAGCCACTTTGGTTTCGTGAACCCCGGCTCCGCTTTCCAATCGTGATCCCACAGGCAACCTCACCGTAAGTCACACAAGAATCACGAGTGCCCCTGGATGCTGAAGATTGTTCATTACACAATATGAGAACCAAGACAAACACTCGCGATCTTCCTAAATCAAGTACATGATGTTCACAAGAGAATATGAATTGCTTCCCATCTATGATATACTCGTCAGCATCCTTCGATAGAAGATAGGAGACGATTCTTGAACTACCAACCGCCATCCAATGGACAGCGCCAACAACCACGACATGCGAAGTGTCCTCCTTCTTCACGGACGAAACTCTTTGCCTTCGCGGCATGGAATACCATCTCGACTCTTGTCTCATCATTGACCGCCGCGACCGCAGCCGCGATGAAGAGACAGATCTCAAGATCAGTGCCTTTCTCTCTCTCGCTGGCTCTCTTGCTCCTGGTTCCATCTATCTCATCCACATCGACGGCCATGCGCGCGATCATGGCGAAAGGCACGCCCGCGAAGCACGCCGCGCCCGCCGCTAAGAATGTCGCATTCCCCGATCTGCCGTCCGGCTTCGCGAAGACGCAGCTGGCGAGTGGCTTGAAGAATCCGAGCGTGTTTGCCTTTGCCCCCAATGGCGACATCTACATCGGCGAGCAAGGGGGCGCGATTCTGATCTATCGTAATGGCGCGGTCCTGCCGACTCCCGTCGTCACGCTCAACACTGATGGCACGGGTGAAAAAGGGCTGCTCGGCCTCGCGCTCGACCCCAGCTTCGCCACCAACGGCTACATCTATGTGTCCTACACCACCACCGACGAGCATGCCCAGCTCTCGCGGCTTACCGTCGTCAACGGCGTCGCCAGCCTTGCGAGCGAGCGCGTTTACTTGAAAGGTAATCAACTCCAAAACTCCCACCACAGCGCAAACGATTTGCATATCGGCCCGGACGGCAAGCTGTGGTGGTCAGTGGGAGACAACGTCCCTTCCATCTCCAATGCGCAGACCCTCACCAACATCTATGGCAAGATCCTCCGGTTCAATCTCGATGGGACCATCCCCAGCGACAATCCGTTCGTAAACATCCCCGGCGCTGTTCCGGCCATCTATGCCTATGGCTTGCGCAACCCCTTCCGCTTCACCTTCCTGCCCAACGGCAAGGCGATGACGGAGGACACGGGGTCGAGCTATTGGGAGGAAATGGATACCATCCAACCGGGCGGCAATTACGGCTGGGACTTTTATGAAGGCAATTGCGGCAGTTGCGGCTACATCAATCCGGTGTATGCCTATGGCCACTTGCCGGTCGACAGCGCGGCCTCCGCTATCGCCGCCTATTCAGGCACAGTCTTCCCGAATCAGTATGACCACGTCGTCTTCTTTGGCGACTACAACCGCCAGGATATCGAGGCGGTCGCGTTTGATCCGACCTACAACACCGAGATCTCCGACACCGTCTTCGACAGCAGCGCCGGCACGATCGCGGATCTGCAAGAAGGTCCCGACGGCAATCTATACTATATGGATATTTTCGAAGGCACCTTTTCGAAGATTTACCCGACTGGTCCCTTCCCACCCACGGCGTCGGCTTCGGCCAGCCCCAACGCCGGCCTTGCGCCGCTGACCACGCAGTTTTCTTCCGCTGGGTCGAGCGATCCTTACGGGTTGCCGCTGACGTATTCGTGGAATTTTGGCGACGGCTCGCCGGCCTCCACGGACGCCAATCCAACGCACACCTATGGCACGAACGGGACGTACACCGCGACGCTCACGGTGAGCAACGGCACCCAAACCAGCACGGCCACGACGACGGTATACGTCGGCGATCAGGCACCCGTCGTGACGATGACCTCGCCAGCGGTCAACGCTACGTATAACGGCGGTGACGCCATCACGTTGAGCGCCACGGCCACCGACGCGCAAGACGGCACGCTGCCTGCTAGCGCCTTTACCTGGCAAGCCGACTTCATGAGCAACGGCGTCGTGCAGCCCTTCTACACGTCTGAAGTCGCGCATCCATTCTATGGGCCGACGAGTGGCGTCACCAGCGGATCGTTCCAGATCCCCACTGATCTGTCGAATACCCCGGCGACTTTCTATCGCATTACTCTGACGGTGGTTGATTCGCTGGGCATCAAGACGGTGGTGACGCGCGACATCCATCCGAATCTGACGACCTGGTCGGTGAGCACCAACACCCCCGGCGCGGCTTACGTGGTGGACGGCACCTGGCATACCGGCCCCTATACGACGCAAGACGTCGTCGGCGTCAAGCACGTGCTGACGGGCGTGCCGACGCAAACGATCGGCTCGAATCGGTATCGCTTCGCTGATTGGTCCGACGGCAGCGCGCTCGCGGATTCCTTCACTACGACCGCCGCGAGTGAGACCTTTACCGCCAATTACGATCAGACGCAGAGCGCCTTGCCGTCGCCCTGGCAGAGCGCTGACGTGGGCAGCCCGCTCATGGCGGGGACAGCGGATTACGCGGCCAGCGACCAAACGTATTATGTCGATGGCGCGGGCGCCGATGTGTATGGGGCGAACGAGCAGTTTCACTATGTCTATCAGACTTTGAACGGCGACGGAACCATCATCGCCCGGCTGCGCTATCAGACGGAATCAAGCCCCTGGGCGAAGGCGGGCGTGATGATCACGCAGTCCACGGCGGCTGGCTCACCCTTCGTGGATGCGCTGGTTGCTCCCAACGTCAGCCCCAACACGCCGAACATCAACGGCGTGGGCTGCACGGCCAACGGCTGCGCCAGCCCGCTGCCGCCGATCACACCGCCCGTCGGTCACGGCGTCCATATGCAATATACGTCCACGGGCGACAAAGCGGTCACGTCAGTCACGGCGCTCGCCGGCTATAGCTCGCCCAATGAATGGCTCAAGCTACAACGGGCCGGCAATACATTCACGTCGTATTACTCGACCGACGGCACCAAGTGGACGCTGATCGGATCGACGAGCCTAACGATGAGTGCGAGCGTGCTCATCGGGTTATTCGTGTGCTCGCACAACATCGGGCAACCCAGCACCGTCGCCTTTGACAACGTGCAGGTCACGACGCCCTCGAGCAATCCCGTTCCGCCCCCTTGGACTGACACCGATGTTGGCTCCCCGGCTATCGCCGGCTCGGCGCACTACGCCAATGGCGTTTTTACTGTGAACGGAGCGGGCGCGGACATCTGGGGCACTAACGATCAATTCAACTACGTCTATCAGCCCGTGAGCGGCAACGGCACGATCACCGCGCGCGTCACGTCGCAAACGAACACCAGCTCGAACGCGAAGGCCGGCATCATGTTCAAGCAATCGACGACCGCCGGCAGCTCGTACATCTTGATCGCGGCCACTCCGACGAAAGGCATTCAGGTCCAGTACAACTTCAACGGGTCCGTCGGCAGCTATGCGTACACGTTCCCCAACGCCTGGATGAAACTGACGCGCGTGGGGAGCGTCTTTACCGCCTATGTCTCAGCCGACGGCGTTACCTGGACCCAGGTCGTCTCGAAGACGCTGACCATCACGGGCGCCGCGACCACCGGGCTGTTTGTCTGCTCGCACAACGCGGCGAAACTGGGAACGGCCACCTTCGACAACGTCAGCTTCACAGCGGGACCGTAGATCTCGCCGGCTCTCAGCCTGAAACCCTTTGTGGAAACGAGCGTCTGAGCGCCGGGACGGGGGTGCTTGC